>CZCB01002781.1_pt1 | contig 30116 bp, 27 predicted proteins | sample 591991 | NCBI WGS metagenome assembly CZCB01 (sample SAMEA3556809, study PRJEB10932) | anaerobic digester metagenome
GACTTCTTTATAACATTTGTATTGCAATATTAATAAATATATGGTATTATACAGAGTAGAGTAAGAGATATTTGGAAATATCTTTAGTTATTTGAAAATAACAAATAAACTATTATTAGCGAAAATAAATTAAATAAGTAGGATATTAACCATGAAGGTTTCACTAAGAAGTGAGGATTTCATGGTTTATTTTTTGTTTTAGGGAGGAGAAGCGTAGAATGAAGAAATTTTTTTGGATTTCTATAATGGTAATTTTAGCAAATTTAATATTAGTTGGATGTGCTGAAACGGTTTTGACTGATGAGGGACAAGCAGAAAGAACACAATCAAAAGATACATTGGTAATGGCTATTGGTAGTGAACCGGAAGGTGGATTTGATCCTTGCACTGGTTGGGGAAGATATGGAAGCCCTCTTTTCCAAAGTACTTTAATAGAAACCGACAAGAATATGAATATAGTATATGATTTAGCTAAGAATTATGAAATTAGCGATGATGGATTAACATGGACTTTTACAATAAGAGATGATGCATACTTTACGGACGGAGAAAAAGTTACTGCCGAGGATGTTGCCTTTACCTTTGGTACTGCTAAACTTAGCGGTTCCATAGTAGATTTAACAAATATGAAAGAAGTAACTGCTGTTAATGAATTTACTGTAGAATTTATTTTAGAAAAACCTGATACATCTTTTGTTTATACAGTTGCAGCCACTGGTATAGTTCCTAAACATGCCTATGGTCCTGATTATGGAGATAGTCCTATTGGAAGTGGTCCTTTTAAATTGCTCCAATGGGATAAGGGACAACAAATAATAATGGAAGCTAATGAAAACTACTATGGTAAAGTACCTGAAATAAAAAAGATTACCATATTATTTATGGATGAAGATGCTGCTTTTGCAGCGGCAAAAGCAGGGGAAATAGATGTTGCAATGACAAATTCAAATTTTGCAGACCAAGAAATAAAGGGTATGAATTTGGTATCTATTAAGTCTATAGACAATAGAGGCTTAACTCTGCCTTATTTAAAAGATGAAGGAAGAACAGATGCCGAAGGCAATAAAATTGGAAACAATGTTACATCCAATATAGCGATAAGAAGAGCCTTATCCTACGGTATAAACAGGGACATTCTGGTAAATGATGTTATAAACGGATATGGTAGACCTGCATTTACAGAATGTGATGGAATGCCATGGGGAAGTGATGAAGCAATTGTTGAATATGATTTAGATAAAGCCAAAAGTATATTAGAGGAAGCAGGATGGATAGATATTGATAATGATGGTATTCGTGAGAAAGAGGGAATTAAGGCCGAATTTAATTTGCTTTACAGCTCTTCCGATGCAACCAGACAAGCTCTTGCCACTGCAGTTTCATTACAGGCAGAGGAACTTGGAATAAAGATTACTACGGAAGGTACAAGTTGGGACGTTATAAGTAAAAGAATGTTCAGTGAAGCTGTTCTCATGGGATGGGGTGCACAAAATCCTATTGAAACTTACTTGCTATATCATAGTGATAATATGGGAAAAGACTATTATAATCCAGAGTATTTTTCCAGCGAAAGAGTTGATGAATACATAGATAGGGCAATGAGTACAAACAATTTAGATGAATCCATGGAATATTGGAAAAAGGTACAATGGGACGGTACTACAGGAATATCAACTAAAGGTGAATGTGTATGGGTATGGCTGGTCAATGTAGATCATCTGTACTATGTAAGAGAAGACCTCAATATAGGAGAGCAAAAAATCCATCCTCACGGTCATGCCTGGCCAATAGTTGCTAATTTAAAGGAATGGGTATGGAATTAACAGGAGTAAGAAATGGTAAGCAAGATAATTAAAAAAATATTACGATTAATATCTTTAGAATTAGCAGTATGTATTACAGTCTTTGTTTTAATTACTTTATCCCCTATAGATCCGGTTCAGTCCTATGTGGGGGCGGGGGTTGCGGTAAGCCCAGAACAAAGAGAAAATATAGCTGAATATTGGGGACTTAATTCATCTTTAGAAGATAGGTTTCTCTCTTGGGGAAAATCAATATTAAAAGGTGATTTTGGAACATCATTAATATACAGGCGACCTGTTATATCTGTTATTTACGAGAAGTTTGCTAGTTCTATTGCATTAATGGGAACTGCCTGGATACTTTCAAGTTTAATTGGATATTCATTAGGAATAATTATGGGAGTAAATCAGGATAAACCTTTAGACAGAATAATTAAATCAATTTGTATACTACTATCTTCTACTCCCACCTTTTGGGTTGGACTGTTGGTTCTTATAGTTTTTTCTGTTAATTTAGGGTGGTTTCCTATAGGATTAAGTGTTCCTAGCGGAATATTATCATCTGAAGTAAGATTAATTGACAAAATTTATCACATGATATTGCCGGCTTTAACCTTAAGCTTAACATCATTTGCAGCTGTGGCACTACATACGAGGGAAAAAGTAATAACAGTGCTTGAAAGTGATTATGTTCTTTTTGCAAAAGCAAGAGGAGAAAGTCAGATGGAAATAATTCAAGGTCACCTAATAAGAAATACAATAATACCTACTATAACGATGCAGTTTGCATCTTTTAGTGAATTATTTGGAGGAAGTGTTTTGGTGGAACAAGTTTTTTCATATCCTGGCTTAGGTCAGGCAGCAGTTCAGGCCGGTTTAAGGAGTGATATTCCTCTATTATTAGGTATTGCTATATTTAGTGCACTTTTTGTTTTCTTAGGAAATTTTATTGCAGACCTAGTATATGGATTAGTTGACCCAAAGATAAAGGAGATATAATTCATGAATGGCAGGATTAAGCTTATATTTTCAATTATTGCAACTATTACAATAATTTTAATAATAGCATTAGTCGGTATCTTAATGGATGAAGATGTATTAAAGGCTGACTTTAAGATAAAGAATATAGAACCCTGTTTAGAGTATCCTTTCGGAACAGATTGGATGGGACGAGATATGCTGGCAAGAACAGTCAAAGGCTTATCAATAAGCATTGTAATAGGTTTGGTTGCTTCCATTGTAAGTGCTGTTATGGCAGTTATTATTGGTACATTAGCCGGTACAATGCCTAAATGGGTGGATAGTATACTTGGATGGTTAATAGATTTAGTAATGGGGATACCCCACTTAGTACTCTTAATACTTATATCATTTGCTGTAGGAAGGGGAATAAAGGGTGTTATGATAGGTATTGCTGTTACCCATTGGACAAGTTTGGCTAGGCTAGTAAGAAGTGAGGTATTACAAATAAGAAATGAATTTTATATTAAACTGAGCAAAAAATTAGGTAAAAGCAATATCTACATCTTAAAGAATCATATTTTGCCTCATTTGCTGCCCCAATTCATTATAGGTTTGGTACTCTTATTTCCCCATGCCATACTACATGAAGCAGCAGTTACATTCTTAGGATTTGGATTGCCACCTGAAGTTCCTGCAATTGGAATTATACTGTCAGAAAGTATGAAATATTTATCTGCTGGTAAATGGCACCTTGCTCTTTTTCCAGGCCTATCTTTAGTGGCCATAGTATTATTGTTTGAACATATAGGTAGCAATATTAAAAAAGTTTTAGATCCGTATAATGCGCAAAATTGAGGTGAAAAATGAGTAAGCTTTTAGAAGTAATAGATATGTCTATATCTTTTAAAATGTATGAAAAAGGGTTCAGACAGTCATATACCCAAGTAATAAATAATTTATGTATAAAAGTTAGCAGAGGAGAAATTCTTGCAATTGTTGGATCAAGTGGCAGCGGAAAAAGCCTTTTAGCTCATGGTATTTTAGGGCTCTTGCCTAATAATGCAACCATGACCGGAAAAATTCTATATGAGGGAAAAGGATTGACTGAGAAAAGAATAGAAGAGTTAAGAGGAAAAAAAATTGCATTGGTACCTCAATCAGTAACTTATCTTGATCCCTTAATGAGAATTGCTAAACAAGTTCGGGGAAATGTAAAAAATGAAGAAAGAATAAGGAAGCAAAAAGAATCCTTCAGAAGATATGATTTATGTGAAAATAGCGAGAAATTATTTCCTTATCAGTTATCTGGAGGCATGGCAAGGAGAGCTTTAATCTGTACGGCTGAACAGGAAGATGTTGATTTAATTATTGCAGATGAGCCTACTCCCGGCTTAGATATAGAGTTGGCAATGAAAACTTTAAGATATTTCAGGGAGCTTGCTGATAAGGGGAAAGGTGTTTTGCTTATAACTCATGACATTGACCTTGCATTAAATGTAGCTGACAATATAGCTGTTTTTTATGCAGGAACAACTGTTGAAATAACACCGGTAAGCGACTTTTTAAAAGGTGAAGAAGGGCTGAGACATCCCTATACGAAAGCTTTATTTAATGCAATGCCCCAAAATGGATTTAAGGCTGTTAAAGGATATCAGCCCTATTATAAGGATTTGCCCAAGGGATGTCTATATTCTCCCAGATGTACAATTGCTAAAGAAGAATGTAGCAAGTCAAAAATTCCTATGCGGCAATTAAGGGGTGGTATGGTGAGGTGTATCTATGCTACTTGAGGGGAAAAATTTAAGTTTTAAATATAAGAATACGGATTATCTTTTTGAAAACATTAATATTTCAGTTGAAAGCGGTGAAATTGTCGGCTTAGTTGCTAAAAGTGGATATGGTAAGAGTACATTGTCTAAAATATTAGCAGGTTATGAGACTCCAACCAAGGGACAAGTTTTACTAAATGGCAAGAAACTGCCTAATAAAGGATACAATCCTGTGCAACTCATATACCAACATCCGGAAAAGTCTATTAATCCCCGTATGAAAATGAGGGATGTTCTCTTAGAGGCAGGTCCTATTGATTATGATTTAATAAAAGCTATAGGAATAGAAGAGGACTGGCTTACCAGGTATCCCTTGGAGCTTTCAGGCGGAGAATTACAGCGCTTCTCCGTTGCCAGAGTGCTTAATGAAAAAACAAAATTTATTATTGCCGATGAAATAAGTACCATGTTAGATGTAATAACCCAGGCACAAATATGGAATGTAATAATAGAGTTTGTCAATAAAAGAAATATAGGACTGGTAGCAGTAACCCATAATAAACATTTAGCAGAAAAAATATGCAATAGAATTTTTTATTTAGAAAAAGAGAATAGAGGTTAAGATGGAAAAAAAACTAATAGAACTAAAAAAAGAAATTTCAAAATTAGTCGAAGATGGAGTGTGTATTGCATTTTCAGGAGGAGTGGATAGCAGTTTAATACTTAAAATAGCTTGTGAAGCTGGAAAGGAACTTAATAGAAAAGTTTATGCCGTAACTTTTGAAACAAAACTTCATCCTGTATCAGATGTTACAATATCAAAGAAAGTAGCAAAAGAAATGGGTGCAATACATGAAATTATTCAAATAAATGAATTTGAAAACGAAGCAATCCTTAATAACCCTGTAGACAGATGTTATCAATGTAAAAAATCATTATTTATTAATTTATTGGAGTTTGCAGAAAAGAAGAGTTTAAAATATGTTTTGGATGGTACAAATGCAGATGACTTAAATTCCTATAGGCCAGGGGTACAAGCCTTAAAGGAATTAGGTGTAATAAGTCCTTTGGCTAAATTAGGTATCACGAAATCAGAAGTCAGAGAATTTGCAAAAGTTCTTAATATTTCCGTGGCTTCAAGGCCATCGGCTCCATGTATGGCAACCAGGTTACCCTACAATACAAAAATAAGTTTTGAATTATTGGAGAAGATTGAGGAAGGCGAAGAATTTATTAAAAGTTTAGGATTCCATGTAGTAAGATTAAGAGTCCATAAGGATATAGTCAGAATTGAAGTCAAAAAAGAAGATTTACAAAAATTAATACTTGAGGGGGATACTATAACAGAATACTTAAAAAAATTAGGATTTGTTTATATTACACTTGATTTGGAAGGATTCAGGTCAGGTAGTATGGATATATACGTTAATAAAAATATATAAAGGTGGAAATATGGAAATAAAAGAGTTACTTCATAAAGTTAAAAATAATGAGTTAGATATTAATGAAGCTGAAAATATTCTTAAAAAGCTACCCTATGAAGATTTAGGATTTGCAAAACTTGATCATCACAGAAAACTTCGTTCAGGTTTTGGAGAAGTAATATACTGTAGTGGTAAATCAACGGAACACCTAGTAAGAATTTTTCAAAATTTCAATGAAAAGGGAACAGATGTACTGGGAACGAGAGCTTCTGTGGAGCAGTACGAAATTGTAAAATCTGTAATACCTGAAGCAGAATATGATGAATTATCTAAGATTATTAAAATAGTAAGAAATAATAATGAAAAAGTTGGATGCATAGCTGTTTGTACCGGTGGAACTTCTGATATTCCTGTAGCAGAGGAAGCAGCTCAAACTGCTGAATTCTTCGGCAGTAAAGTTACTAGAATATACGATGTGGGAGTTGCAGGAATACACAGGCTTTTATCCAAAATAGATTTAATAAGTGAAGCTAATTGTATTGTAGCAGTGGCTGGAATGGAAGGTGCTTTGCCTGGAGTTATAGCAGGATTAGTTGATAAACCGGTAATAGCTGTTCCAACTTCAGTAGGTTATGGTTCTAATTTTTCGGGTTTGTCTGCACTCCTAACCATGTTAAATTCTTGTGCAGAAGGAATTGCTGTAGTAAATATAGACAACGGTTTTGGAGCAGGTTATTTAAGTACACAAATAAATAGATTGGCGGTGGACAAATGAATAGAAAAGAGCTTTATATAGAATGTTATTCGGGAATTAGCGGCGATATGACGGTTGCCTCTTTATTGGACTTGGGGGCAGATGAAAAAGTACTGATGGATGCACTTAACAGTTTAAATATTGATGGTTTTGAAATAAAAATTGGGCGCACTAAGAAATGCGGTATAGATGCATGTACATTTGATGTAATTTTACTTGACGATTTCCATGAAGATCATCACCACCATTCTCATGACCATCATCATGATGACTGTAACCATAGTCATAAACACGAACATTCACATAATCATGAATTCTCTCATGAACATGAGCAGTTACATACTCATGAGCAGGATCATTCACATAAACACGAGAGCCATGGTGACCATAAACATGAACATAGAAATATAAATGATATCTATAAAATAATTGATAATTCTAAAATTACAGAAAGAGCAAAGGAAATTTCAAAAAGAATATTTGATGTTGTTGCAGTGGCTGAATCAAAAGCTCATGGTGTAGAAATCGATAAAGTACATTTTCATGAAGTTGGAGCTATAGATTCAATAGTCGATATTGTTGCAACAGCCGTATGCATAGATAATTTAAATATAGATACTGTGTATGTTTCAAATATTTATGAGGGAAGCGGTCATGTAAAATGCCAGCATGGAATAATGCCGGTACCAGTTCCTGCAGTTGTAAATATAGTGTCAGATTACTCCCTGCCTATAAGAATTACAGATATAAAAGGAGAATTGGTAACACCTACAGGTGCTGCCATTGCTGCTGCCCTTAAAAATAAGGACAGATTGCCTGAAGAATTCACTATCATTAAAATAGGAGTGGGTGCAGGTAAGAAAGATTTCAAGAAGGCAAATATTTTAAGGACGTATTTAATAAAAACTGAGCATCAAGCAAAATCCACAGATGAAGTATGGGTTTTAGAAACAAATATAGACGATTCTACCAGTGAAAGTTTAGCTTTTACTATGGAGAAACTATTTGAAAAAGGAGCACTTGATGTCTTTTTTACACCAATATATATGAAAAAGAACAGACCTGCGTATAAGCTTTCCCTAATATGTGAAGAAAAATCGATTAAAAGTATGGAATCTATAATATTTAAACACACATCCAGCATTGGCTTAAGAAAATATAAAACAAACCGTACTGTCTTGAAAAGGGAAATAAAAAATATTGAAACAGACTATGGTCTTATAAGAATTAAAGTATGTACTTATGACGGAAACAAGTACTATTATCCTGAATATGAGGATGTAAAATTAATTTGTAACAAAACAGGATTAAGTTATAAAGAAGTATACAATAGTATTATTAGTATGGTAAGAAAATAATTAAGAAGAAAATATTCCTCCTTTTCTTATTGTAGATTGAACAAAATGTAAAATTATGTTAAAATTAAGTTAATAAATCCATTTACTTTGTGGGGTGGGAGAAACATGTTGGAAATCTATAAAAAAAGATGGAAGTTGTACATGGAAAAGGGGGAATTATCTGAAGAAATACGTCCTGAAATTGTAGAATCCTGGCATCGCTGCGAAGCTATGGGGGTGGATCATTTAGGGGGACGAGGTAGCTTAGTTTCAAAAGAAGAACTATTAAGGAGTATTTCTAAGAGAAAGGAACTTATCAAGGTTGCAAGGCCTATTATGGAAAACGTATTCGAAATGGTGAAAAACACCAGCTACAGTGTCATATTGACTGATGAAAAAGGAGTAATAATAGATATTATTATCAATAAGGACTTAGAGGAAAACCATGTTCGATTGAACTTTATGAAAGGTTCTAAGTGGGATGAAGGAAGTGTAGGTACTAATGCTATTGGTACTTGTTTAGCCATAGACAAGCCAATGCAGGTTAATGGAGCAGAGCATTTTTGTGAATATCATCATAAGTGGACCTGCTCAGCAGCTCCTATCCACAATAACAGGGGAGAAATAATAGGTTGTTTTGATTTGTCCGGGCGGGTGGAGGATGTGCAGACCCATACCTATGGCATTGCAGTTTCAAGTGCTAATTGCATTGAAAAACAATTAATGGTATTAGAATCCTTTGAATTTCTTAATACTACAATCAATGCCATAAATGAAGGGATTATGGCTATTGATCACGATTTAAAGATAATAAAGGTAAATAAAAAACTCCTTGATATATTTAACATGGAGGAAGAAAATATTTACCGGATGGATGTTAATAAAATATTCGAAGGCATTGATATTGAAAATATTGTATTGAATAATAAGCAAAAGATGAGTGTTTCCGATACCACAATTTCAATAGATAATAAAAGAATTGAAATTTCATTGGATATTTCTCCTATAATAGTGAATGACCAGGTCTCTGGTGCCGTTATGGTCATGAAAGAAGGAAAGCATATAAGGCAGCAGGTTAGTAAATTGGCGGGGTTTAAAGCAAACTACACCTTTGACAGCATAATAACCGTAGATGAGAGAATGAAAGATCTCATTAATACTGCAATGAAAATTGCTAAAACCAATTGTACTGTATTAATTGAAGGAGAGAGTGGTACTGGAAAGGAACTGTATGCTCAGGCAATACATAATGAAAGTTTAAGAAAAAAAGGACCTTTTATTGCTATAAACTGTTCCGCAATACCTAAAGAATTATTTGAAAGTGAACTTTTTGGTTATGAAAGTGGTTCTTTTACGGGAGCTGTTAAAGGAGGGCGTCCGGGGAAATTTGAACTGGCAAATGGCGGAACTATATTTTTGGATGAAATAGGTGAAATTCCATTGGAAGTGCAGCCTAAACTATTAAGAGTTTTAGATAATAATAAGGTTGTGAGAATTGGTGGAACTTATGAACGAGATTTGGATGTGAGAATAATTTCTGCAACCAATAGAAACTTATTAGAAGAAGTTTCTAAGGGGTCTTTCAGGCAGGATCTGTATTTTCGATTAAACGTTATTAATCTAAAGATACCTCCTTTAAGAAAAAGAAGAAAAGACATAATTCAATTAGCAAGGTATTTCTTAAACAATCTCAATGAAGAAACCAATATGAGAAAAGGGTTTACTCCTGAATTTGAAGAATATTTAATTTCTCTAAAATGGTATGGTAATGTGAGAGAATTGAAAAATATTGTTCAAAGAGCTTATTATATGGCGGATAAAGAATATATACATTACTTGCCTCCCATTGTTTCAATGGAAAAAAACAAGGATAACGGAGAGTCTGCTAATATAGAAAATTTAAATTTTAAGAATATTGAAAGAGAAAGTATAGTCAGGGCCCTTACCCTTAATGGAGGTAACGTTAGCAAGGCTGCAGAAGATTTAAACATAAGCAAGGCTACAATTTACAGGAAAATAAAAACTTACTCCATAGATTTAACAAAAATAAGGAGATTAGCTTAATCCTTAATTTTCTCAAATTGAGAATTTGCATTTCTATAAACTTGTCTCAATATAAGACTAAAGTCTCATATTGAGACTTTTTGTTTGATATTTTTTGATAATACTATTGGGAAAAGCTTTCATTTTCAATATTTAAGAAGAGTATTGTTTTTTAAAAAAACTTGGCATGGAAAATGCTTTATATATTGGTAAATAAAAAGATGGGAGGTAATATTTTGAAGGTAACTAATGAACAATTGAAAGAAATGTATTTGACCATGTTAAAGATACGGAAATTTGAAACAAGTGCCATGGACCTTTTTGCAGACGGAAAAATCCCGGGATTTGTCCACCTATACATAGGTGAAGAAGCTGTTGCAACAGGTGCCTGTGCAAATTTAAGGGAAGACGATTACATTACCAGTACCCACAGGGGACACGGCCATATTATTGCCAAAGGCGGTGAACTGAAATACATGATGGCAGAGCTCTTTGGTAGAAAAGATGGTTATTGTAACGGTAAAGGAGGATCCATGCACATAGCAGATGCTACTAGGGGGATTTTAGGAGCAAATGGTATTGTTGGTGCAGGTCATAATATTGCCGTAGGTTCAGGTCTGGCTATTCAATATAAGAAGACAGACCAAGTTTGTGTATGTTTCTTTGGGGATGCTTCCACTAATCAGAGTACTTTCCATGAGGCGTTAAATTTAGCAAGTATTTGGAAATTGCCAGTGGTTTTTGTTTGTGAAAATAACGGTTATGGTATCTCAGTAAGTCAAAAACGACATCAGGCAATAACTGATATTTCCGTAAGGGCATCTTCCTACAATATGCCTGGTATAACCATAGATGGAAATGATTTATTTGCTGTATATGAGGCTGTTGGTGAAGCGGTAGCAAGAGCAAGAAAGGGACAGGGACCTACTCTTATTGAGTGTAAAACTTACAGATGGAGGGGACATTTTGAAGGAGATCCTACGGTTTATAGACCAGAAGGAGAATTAGAAGCCTGGATTAAGAAGGATCCTATTCCTCGGGTAGAAAAATATCTATTGGAAAACGGTGTCATGACTGAAGAAGAAATAAAGAAAATGAATGATGAAGTAGATAAGATGGTGGTAGAAGCCATAGAATTTGCAGAAAAGAGTCCTGTACCGTCATTAGAATCAGCTCTCACAGATGTGTATTCTGATATAGTAGAGGAGGGAAGAGTAAGATGAAAAAAATGACATATGCTGAAGGTATTAGAGAAGCAATGCGAACCAAAATGAAAGAGGATCCTACAGTCTTTCTCTTTGGAGAGGATGTGGGTAAGTTTGGTGGCTGCTTTGGAGTAAGCGGGGATTTATGGGAAGAATTCGGAGATGAAAGAGTAAGGGACACGCCTATTTCCGAAGGTGTAATAGTGGGGGCTGCAGTAGGTTCGGCAGCATGTGGGCTAAAACCCATTGCGGAAATAATGTTCATAGATTTTATTACTGTTGGTATGGACCAGCTTGTTAATCAAGCTGCAAAAATGAGATATATGTTTGGTGGTGAAATAAATATTCCTATGGTTCTTAGGGTACCTGCAGGAGGAGGTATTGGTGGAGCAGCTCAACATTCCCAGTCCTTAGAAGCATGGGTAACCCACGTTCCGGGACTAAAAGTTGTGTATCCCTCCAATGCACAGGATGCCTACGGACTATTGTTAACATCCATTGATGACCCAAATCCAGTTGTATTTATAGAACATAAAGTATTGTATGCCATGAAAAATGATGTAGATGAAAATGAATTGAAACCCATTCCCTTAGGAAAGGCTAAAGTTGTAAGAGAAGGGGAAGATGTTACCTTTATTACCTACGGAAAACAAGTTTACGATTGTTTGCAGGCAGCAGAAGTATTGGCAAAGGACGGAATAAATGCAGAAGTTATTGATTTAAGAACCTTGTATCCATTGGATAAGGAAACAATATTTAAATCTGTTGAAAAAACTCACAAAGTAGTATTGGTAAGCGAGGAGTGTAAGAGGGGAGCCTATACAGGAGAAATAGCTGCCATAATTGCAGAAGAACTATTCTATGAGTTAGATGCACCTGTTATGAGAGTAGGAGCTTTAAATACCCCCATACCCTTTGCCACAGATCTTGAGAATTATGTTCTACCTAGTGCTAAAGATGTGGAATTAGCGGCAAGATCACTGTTTTAGATATAGGGCGCAGTATCAGTTTGATACTGCGCTGTTATGGAGGGATAGAAATGGCTTCAATAGGAATAATAGCAAATCCGGCTTCAGGAAAGGATATAAGAAGGCTCGTTTCTCATGCAACAGTAATAGACAATAACGAAAAAATCAATATAGTTGAAAGAATTGTTCTGGGAGCACAAGCTTTAGGAGTGGAAAAAGTATACATGATGCCAGACTCCTACAATATTGGATATAGAGTTGCAGATAAGCTCATTAGCTGCCATGAGCTGAAATGTGAAATAGTTGTACTGGACATGCCTTATTTTGATAGTATGGAGGACACAGTAAGGGCAGTGGAATATATGGAGAATAACGAGGAAATAAAGTGTATAGTAACATTAGGAGGCGACGGCACTAATAGAGCTGTAGCCAAGAGTATTAAAAATACTCCCCTCATTACTGTTTCAACAGGAACAAATAACGTTTATCCTGTCATGATGGAAGGAACGATTGTAGGTATGGCTGCGGCGGCAGTTAGTTCAGGTAAGTTTGATGAAGAAAAATTCATTTTAAGGGATAAACGTATAGAAATTTATAGAGATAATATATTTATTGATATTGCATTAATAGATGCAGTTATATCAACAGATGTGTTCATCGGTTCAAAAGCTATATGGGATATGAATAGTATAGAAAAGATTTTTGTAACCCGAAGTCACCCTGCATCCATAGGGTTTTCCTCCATAGTAGGGTGTAAAAAAATTATATATCCAGAAGATGATTTTGGTGCCTGTGTAGATATTAATTTAAATAATAATGAGATAATGGCACCTATTGCTGCTGGAGTGGTGGAACCTATATCTGTAGGTGAACCTAAAATTCTAAGTTTGAACGATGAATATGAGTATATTACCGAAAGAAGAGGGACAATAGCCCTAGATGGAGAAAGAGAAATAGAATATGCCAAGGACCAGAAATTTGTTTTTAAGATTCGAAGAACAGGTCCTTACCATGTTGATGTAATAAAAGTATTGGAAGTTGCACAAATAAGTGGATTTTTCACATTATGAAGAGGAGGTTAGTATGGCTGAATATATATTAATGCCTAAAATGGGACTTACCATGACAGAAGGTTATTTGACAAACTGGCGAAAGAAGGAGGGGGATATAGTAAATAAAGGTGATATTCTCTTTGACGTGGAAACAGATAAACTAACTAATGAAATTGAAGCAAAGACATCAGGAGTATTAAGAAAAATTTTAGTAAACAATGAAACGGTAGGAGTTTCTGTGCCTGTTGCCATTATAGGAACGGCAGATGAGGATATTTCAGATCTTTTACATCAGGCAGGAAAAGTAGAAGAAAGTGTGCCTCAAAAAGAAACTTCGAAAGCTGAAAAAGCTACACCAGAAACCAAGAAGGTTGCTGCTGGCAGGGTAAAAATATCTCCCCGGGCTAAAAAAGTTGCCCAGGAATTAAATGTAGATTATAATCTAGTAACAGGCACAGGAGCCGGCGGTGCCATAACAGAGGAAGATATAAGAAAATTTGCCGAAAAGGAAAAAGTAAAAGTATCTCCTACAGCAGCGGTAGTAGCCAAGGAATTAGGGGTAGATACAGAGAAAATCCAAAAAGAGGGCAGGGTTATGAAAGCCGATGTAATTCAGTATAAGTTAGATGAAAATCTGCGAAAATATGCTGAGCCTCAGGAATACAGAACACCCATGTCCAATATGAGAAAGATTATTGCCAAAAGAATGCTTGAAAGTGTTCAAACATCTCCCACTGTATCCTTTAATATTAAGGTTGACACCACTGCCATGAAACAATTAAGGGAGGATTTGAAAGATACTGTTAAAGTATCTTATACAGATATTTTGGTAAAAATAGTTTCAATGGTATTACTGGAATACCCCTTGTTAAACAGTACCCTAGAAGGAGATGAAATCATCACAAGAAACTATGTGAACATGGGAGTTGCAGTTGCTCTTCCGGCAGGCCTGTTGGTTCCTGTAGTGAAATATGCCAATGTAAAAGGTTTAAAAGATATTTCCGAGGAAATTAAGGACTTAAGTGAAAGAGCAAGAACAAACAGCTTATCTCCTGATGAGCTTACAGGAGGAACCTTTACCATCAGTAATTTAGGCATGTTTGGAATAGAATCCTTCACTCCAATAATTAATCAGCCTGAAGTTGCAATTTTAGGAGTTAATGCAATTATTCAGGAGCCTGTAGTTGTAAACGGGGAGCTAGTAATTAAACCCATGATGAATTTAAGTCTTACTGCAGATCATAGAGTAGTAGATGGTGCTGTTGCTGCAGAATTTTTGGCAAAATTAAAAGAATATTTGGAAAAGCCGGGATTACTTTTGCTATAAGGAGGAAGTATGAAAATTGCAATAATAGGAGGAGGACCGGGAGGGTATGTAGCAGCTATAAGGGCAGCTCAGCTAAATGCAGAAGTAACACTTATAGAAAAGGAGCATTTAGGTGGAACCTGTCTTAATAAAGGCTGTATACCTACCAAGGTTTTCCTTCAAACTGCGGGAGAATACGAGAATGTTAAAAATAATTTTAAAGATTATGGTATAAAAATTACAGGTGTTGAATTAGATTGGAATCAACTGCAAAAAAGAAAAACAAAGATTATTAGAAAATTAGTTGCTGGTGTTGATGCCCTGTTAAGAAACAACAAGGTTAACAAAATTATCGGCGAAGGAAGCTTCTTGAACAAAAATCAAATTGAAGTTATAAAATCGGACGGCACAAGGCAGCTAGTTGATTTTGACTATGCCATAATAGCAACTGGTTCTGAACCTGCAGTAATCCCCATACCAGGAGTAGATCTTCCGGGGGTAATTACCAGTGATGAGCTTTTATCTCTTAAAGAAATTCCTAAATCCATGGTAATAATAGGTGGAGGGGTAATTGGTTCAGAATTTGCAGCTGTATACAGTGCTGCAGGTTGTCAAGTAACTATAGTAGAAATGCTCCCTAATATAGTTGCTAATATGGATCAAGATATTGTAGAGCCCCTAAAAGATAAGTTTATAAAAAGTGGCGTAGAAATATACACAGATACAAAGGTTGTTTCTATTTCAGAATCTTCAGAAGGTTTGACTGTAAATACATTATCAAAGGGACAGGAAAGAATATTTACTGCAGAAAAAGTTCTCATGTCCATAGGCAGGAAACCTGTAACAGAAAATTTATCTTTAGAGAAAGTGGGAGTTAAAACAAGTAAAGGAGCAGTCCTGGTAAATAAGAGTATGCAGACAAACATCCCCAATATATATGCAATAGGAGATTGTATTGGGGGCGTTATGCTTGCCCATGTTGCATCAGCAGAAGGAATTGTTGCGGTAGAATCTATAATGAACAAAAAGTCTAATATAGATTTTAAAACTATACCTTACTGTGTATATACAAATCCGGAGCTGGCGGGAGTAGGATTAACGGAAAGTCAGGCAAGGGAAAGAGGATACAATGTAAAAACAGGAATTTTCCCTATGTACATTAACGGTAAAGCAATGATTGAATCAAAATCCGAAGGATTGGTAAAATATGTAATAGATGAAGGAACTGGCGAAGTATTAGGACTTCATATGGCAGGACCAAATGCTACGGAGCTTATTGTAGAAGGAGCCCTTGCCTTAAGACTTGAAGCAACAATTGAAGAAATTACATCAACTATTCATGCTCACCCTACTGTGGGTGAAGCCCTCCATGAAGCAGCACATGCTGTTTACGGAAATGCAATCCACATACCGAAATAGCAGAAATCGGGACAAAAGTCCCGACTTTTTTTATAAAATAAGTATCCGCCACCTATGAGGGTGTACTTGACATGATTCTAAGATTATGCCGGCCAGCAACTCATCAATCTAAAAATTTCTGACACCATAGGCATTTCTTCGGAGATTTACTACTTAATAATTCCCTTGTATAATACCCTATAGGGTATTATAATTAAGATGTTGTAATTCATGTTTGGAATGTTCAGTAAACAGCATAAAATTGGGTCTGTCTGTAGAATGTGTAGGAGGGAAGAAATAGTGGGGTAAATGAGTCTCATTCAAAAAACATTTTCAAGCTTCCATTGCCGTCTAAAAATAAGCTTAGCTTTAAGTCTATTACGAGGGAAAACTTGCCGTATTTTGTGGGATGGATTGCTGTTTCCGTATGGCTTTATGCATATTTTCTGCCAATGGGAGACTTTGCACTTAAAATAAGTCTATTTGAGGATATAGTAGGCGATACAACCTTTTATTTTTATGTCATGCTGATTTTCGGAAGTTTGATACCGCTACTTTTCGATGGGAAAAGGTTTGTCCCCGCCTCGTTTTACAGCCTTATCATTTCATTGGTATGTTTTATAGTAGTGCTGTTTTTAGGTCCGGGCCTCCCATCCAAAATTATTATGCTGATTGCAGTACCCTGTATAGGACACATTTTTATTTCCCATGTATATGCTTTTTTTATGGTTCTAAATAATTCGGAAAAGTTCTATTCCATGATTTTAGTGGTGCTTCTTCCCAAAGTATTAATCTACATAAAACCCTTATTAGGCAGTACGCAGCTTACGCTGCACCCAATTATTATATTAATTTTTTTCATTATGATAACCTTAGTGTTTAGCACCTATTATATAAAGACCCATGCTGATTCGGTACCTTCCTTTCAAAAAGTAAAAGCACCTATAGAGGCATATTCTCTAATGCCTGTGATATTTATCGTATTTGCCTTAAACGATGTAGTAGCACCGGCTATCCTCCAACAGATGAGTACTTTTGCCAAAAGTCAGATAGAAAGCTACTATTTTTGGGGGATTCTAGCAGGACTTGCTGTGGTCCTCCTTCTACAAGCTGGTTTTTCAATGAACATATGTAGTATGTTAAATCTCTCTTTTGCATTTTTAGCCCTTGGGTTTGTGGTAGATATAATTCGAATTCAGTATCCGGAAGTTATACTTGTATCAGCTGTTTGTTTTGGAATTGCCTATTCTATAGGCATAGTCAATGTCTATTATTTAGCCGGATTTATGATAAAGAAATTCCAAAGTATTTATTTTTACAGGACCGGTTTTCTCATTTCCTCTCTTTGTTACTTAGCTGCATCTATATTTGTGAAGATTTTCGGGCAAGGTGAGATGCTGGTGCCGCCCATATTTATGGCATTTGTCTCGATTTGCATTGTTATTCTGTTTTTTCTTCTAACCCCTTTTTTTATAAAAATGCTGTATTCCGGAGAATGGATAGACGATGCTTACCGTGAGGATATTAGTCAGTGCACACGATTAGAAGCAAAACTGAAGGAGTATAAGCTTACACCTGCCGAAATGGAGGTATGCAGGCTACTTCTTGAAGGATATACCCTTAGACAGATTTCAGGTATACAATCAAAAGCCTATGCAACCATAAATACTTATTGTACGTCAATATATAGGAAGCTAAATATTAATAGCCGTGTTGAACTCTTGTTGTTGCTGCAAGAATATATAAAGTAGGAAATAACGCACTTTCCCCTCTCTCATTAAAACTAATGAGAGAGTTTTTTTGCTTTATCACGTGAATTAGTGAAGTGACACCGGATATTTTATCAGCTATTGTAAGTATATCCTTAAGGCGCTTATTAGGAGGTGATTAACTTGGGGTTTATGAGTAAGATTAAAGATTTTTTTGATAAATCAAAATCTGAAAGGGAATCACTAGAAAGGGAAAGGGAGATTTCCGGTACTCCGACTCGTTATGGTAAAAAGCTAAATCTTAATTCCATTGAAAAATCAGAACTGATAAAAAGTCTTACCCCCCGAGAAAAAGAGACATTTTTTATATTGTTAGAGGGTTATAACCTGAAAGAGGCTGCAAAACTGCTAAATATTAGCTATTCTACTGCCAATACCTATCAAACAGCCATTTACAAAAAGCTTCATGTAAACACACGGCCGGAATTGATTATCAATTACCGTGATGTGTGCAAAATTAGGGAGGAGCAGTAAGTTTATAAAAATTATAGGAGGAATATCATGAAACAAAAAATATTAGCCTTATTATTAACTTTTCTATTAATTGTAGGAGTATTACCTTTGACGGCGTTTGCCAATGACGCCCCTTTTACCTTAGAAGCGCCAACCCATTTAACGGCGGAACTTAAAACAGACTTGGATGGAGTGCCTTATTTCGAACTTAAATTGAATGTTCCACAAAGTGTAAAAGATTTGAATTCAAAGCTCTTAGAGGACTCAGAGTATTTTGAGGGTAAAGTTTGTGAAGAAATAGTAATAGCCCTAGAATACAAATACGGTGAATATGACTGGAATGAAGGACCGTCGCGCTATTGGAATACAAGCGCTTACCTTGCTGACTATCTAGAAGATGGATACTTAGAGTATTATCCATTTGACAGTTCCGACGAGTATAACGAAGTGGATATTAAAAGTGAGGTTTATTATTTTAGAGTACGTTTTCAGAGTATGTGGGGATATCAAGGTGACTGGCTAAATAATGAAATCTTCTCCGAATATTCTAACGTAGTGGAAATTGGTAATCCCTCCTACTGGAGTTCTGCCAGCGATTGGGCAACACCTGAGTTGGAAAAAGCAGCAGATATGGGGCTTATACCGGAAATCCTTAAAGGGGCAGACATGACAAAAAACATTACCCGGGAGGAGTTTGCGGAAGTTGTACTTCTAATGTATCTGAAATCAGCCGGTATACAAGACACAGCACCTAGTCCCAACCCCTTTACTGACACACAAAACCCGCAAATATTAAAGGCTTATCAATTAGGTATTGTTAAGGGTATGAGTGAGACAAAATTCGAACCTAATACCCTTATCAACCGTGAGCAGGTGGCGGCAATGCTGGTTCGAGCAATTAAGCTTATAGCACCAAACGCCGACTATTCCACTGATGGGGCGCCAACCTTTACCGATCAGGGGGATATTTCCGACTGGGCATTGAACGACTGTCTTTATATTGCTAAACTTGGCATTATCAAGGGCAGCGACGGGAAGTTCATGCCTCGTGCCGTAACCCAGGCTCAGGTTGCAGCGGGCTATGCCAATACATCCAGGGAGCAAGCCCTTGCCATGAGTGTGCGAACTGTAGATAAAATGGATGAAATTAAGTAATGATGTCATGTTGGGGTGAGAAAATCTTAACATAGAATTAAGAACATTTAATATAGAAGATTCCCACTATAAGAACAGTTGTTTAGCCCCTCATAAAATGGATATATATTATATGAGGGGTGATGTTATGAAACTGTTGGTTCCAGTAGATGGTTCTAATGCTTCCATAAATGCGGTGAAAAAAGCATTAGAGTTATCAAAGAAATATAATTTTTCAATTAAACTTATTTCTGTAGTACCTGAGAAAAGTTCTGTATATAGAAAGCATGAAAATGCCTGGAAAGGTGTAGAAAGTTCCCCTATATCCGATAGTGAAGAGTTAGAAAAACAATTGGAGAAGAAAATAAAGAAAAATGCAGAAAGACTTTTAAATGCCATTGTTTCTAAATTAGATTTCAGAGGGATAAAAGTCGAAGCCCAGGTTTTGGTGGGAGAACCTTATGCTAAAATTTTAGAAACTGCAAGAAATGATAAAGTTAATATGATTGTAATGAGCAATCGGGGATTTTCTAAAATTAAGCGATTCTTTGTAGGTTCTGTTACTCAGAGGGTAATTGGGGAAGCGCCATGTCCTGTCTTAGTGGTGAATACGGAATTTGAACCTTAGTATAGGAGGAAACATGCATATTATTATAATAGGAGCTGTTGCGGCAGGAACATCTGCTGCAACAGAAATAAGAAGAAATAATAAAGAAGCACAAATAATTATATATGAAAAAGATAAGTATATTTCCTATGCCGGTTGCGGAATGCCTTTCTATATAAGTAATGAAACGAAAGACTTTTCGGAGATTGTACCAAGAGATGCAAAATTTTTCAAGGAAAAACATAATGTGGATATATATACCGAACATGAAGTGCTGTCTATAAATAAAGAAGATAAAAAAATAACCGTTAAAAATTTATTAACTGGAGGAGTTTTTGAAGATAATTATGATAAACTTATAATTGCCACAGGTGCTAGGGCAGTAAGGCCAGATATAAAAGGAGCTACTGGGGATAATGTATTTATTCTAAGAAATATAAATCATATGAATAAGATTAAGAGTTTTATTGAAGAAAATAAACCTAAATCAGCGGTTATTATAGGTAGCGGATTTATTGGCCTTGAAATGTGTGAAAGCTTTAAACACTTGGGGATGGACATTGCAATAATTGCCAGGTCAGGTATTTCAAAAGGAATTGACCCGGATATGTCGGTATATATAGAAGAATACTTACGGCAAAAGGGAGTAAATGTATACACAAATACTCCTACTATAGAAATAAATGAAGAAGGCGTTATAATAGGAAATGGCAGCCTAATAAAAGGAGATATGGTACTTTTGGCAACAGGAATAAAACCTAATGTGGAGCTAGCCAAAAGTGCAGGAATTGAGCTTGGAGCAACAGGTGCCATAAAAGTAGATAAACAAATGCGTACTAATGTAGAAGATATTTACAGTTGCGGTGATTGTATAGAAATGTTCTATACTATTGACGAAAAGCCTGTATTTAGGCCCTTAGGTTCTACTGCAAACAAAACAGGTACTATTGCAGGAAGTATTATAACTGGTAAAGATACGGAATTCAAGGGAGTCTTGGGTACTGGCATATACAGAATTTTTGATATGACAGTAGGGCAAACGGGATTTTCAGAAAGAGAAGCTCTTAGACTAGGCTATAACACAGTAGCTTCTATAGATACAAGGCTTAACAAACCAGCCTACATGGGAGGGAAGCCTATGACTATAAAAGCAGTTGCAGAAAAAGAAACAGGTAGACTTTTAGGTGCTCAAATAATAGGTTATGAAGGTGTTGACAGAAGATTAGATGTAGTGGTAACAGCCATTAGCTTAAAAGCAAGTGTGGAAGACTTAATGCACCTTGACCTTGCCTATTCACCACCCTACTCAACACCCAGGGACCCACTTTATTATACTGCTGCAAAATTAATGAGAAAGATAACAGAATAGGGACAAAAGTCCCTTATTTCATTATAGATTTTAGTTTTTTACCTAAAAATACAATGGCTGCAGCCTTTAAAGCGTCCCCTGGTATGAATGAAAGCATTCCTAACTGAAGAATTTTATAAATGCTGAAATCATTTAAAAGGAGGATATTTAAAATATAGTACATGTAGGGCAGTCCAAAAGCGTAAATTATTAGGCTGCCTGCTACAACAGCAGTCCATAAATCTATGGAATTTAATACTTTATTTTCCGTTAACTTACCTACAGCAAAGGCAGCAACTACATAACCTATTAGAAAACCGAAACTTGGTTTTAAAAGATGTTGCAGTCCTCCAGAAAAGCCTGAGAATATGGGAAATCCTAATAGCCCCAAAAGTAAGTATGTTATTTGTGCAAACATAGCTTTTCTTGCACCTAAAATAATACCTGATAAAAGCACAAAAAAGGATTGAAGAGTGATAGGTACTGGCCCTATTGGTATGGTAACAAAGGCACCTACTGCCGTTAATGCTGCAAAAATACCTGTTTGAGTTATATCTTTGACGCTAAAAACTTCTCTCTTATACATAACTTCACCTATATAGTTTTATTTTTTCTTTATAGAAACTTCGCCAGAATTTAAGGTTGTTTGTTCTCCTTCGGAAGTAAAAATCACTAGTCCGCCGTAGTCGTCAATATCTAAAGCATAACCTTCATGCCAGGAGTTGTCTTTCTTGTATAAAATATGTTCATTTAATATCATGGACCTTTCCTTATACTCTTTAAGAAATTCTCTGTCCTCTAATTTTTCACTTATAGTTAATAAATTATTGATAATTTCCCCAGCCAAAGGATTTCTTAGGGAAGAATCTTTATCATTGAGAACTGAACCGGCAGTATCCTGTAATTCCTGAGGAAATATTTCTTTTTCTGTCTTTACGTTTACACCTATTCCCACTATGACGCTGTCCATCATGCCGCTTTCAAAATCCGTCACTGCTTCTGTAAGTATGCCGCATACTTTCCTATTATCTATAAATATATCGTTCACCCATTTTATTTTTGGTTCTTTGTTTGTAAGTTTTTCTATTGCCTGGCATACGGCCACAGCTGCTGCTGTAGTTATTAGGACTGAATTTTCAATCTTAAGATTTGGCTTTAGAATAATACTCATGTAGATTCCTGATTCAGGAGGAGAGAAAAAATTTCTTCCGAACCTTCCACGTCCTTTAGTTTGCTCCTCCGCCACAATTACTGTTCCATGTCTTGCCTTTTTAACAGCTGCTAATTTAGCTTCTGAATTGGTGGATTCAATTGATTTATAAAAAGTAATGGGAATATTTTTAAATTCTTCTTTTAAATATAATCTTATACCTTCCGAAGACAAAATATCTGAATCGGGAGATAGAATATATCCTTTGTTTGGTACTGAAGATATTGGATAGCCTTCATCTTTCAAAGAATTAATTGCCTTCCAGACAGCTGTCCTGGATACCATAAGTAAATCCGCCAAATCCTGGCCGGAAATATACTTACCCTTTTTAGATTCTAAAATATTTAAAACCTTATTTTTTACCGTCATAGTTTCACCTCAACTAATTATAAGCGGAAGACCTGGTAATGTCAACCTAAAAAAATATTAGGTTAACGACCTTTTTTGACAAAGTATTCTTAAGCTACATAGAATAAATAAAAAAATACTTGAATTTTATTTCTATTTAATATATAATATATGAAAAGGTTTCCTTTCAATTTAATAATAGTTGTTTCAGGTGATTCTATGGAAAAGGTTAACAAGGTTTATATTGTAGGGGAATCTAGAACCAACATGGATAATGCAATAACCAAAATATACAATTCATTCTATATGGCCTTTGAAATAGATGCATCAACGGATAAAATATTAGACTTAGGATGTACTCATACTTTGGATATTACTGAAAGGTTCATTAGAGAACTCTTTGTAGGGAAGTATATGAGGCAAGATAATACTATAGAAGAAGAGATAAAAAAGCGGTACCATGGCACTTCACAAAAAGCCGTAATAGTTTCCTATAAAGATGCTTTAAAAAAATATATAGCTGTAAAAGAAAAATATTTCAAGTAGCTGCTTTATTTATGTGAAATAGCCAAAAGCTATATCGGAGTAAATAAAACCCAGCGAAAAACAAATAATATTTGTTTTTTGCTGGGTTTTTTTATTGTAATTATATTTTTGGGGTATCTTATAAGTGAATTATATGTAAGGAGTGATAATTTGTTAGATGAGAAAATATTTGAAATGAAAGACCAGATAATTAAAAGTGTTCAGGAATCCGTAAGGATAAAAAGCGTTGAGGATGAGCCAAGGGAAGGAATGCCTTTCGGGGAAGGAATTCACAAAGCTTTTCTTCATTGTTTGCAGCTTTCCCAATCATTAGGTTTCAAAACCGTAAATATAGACAATATGATAGGGTATGCAGAATACGGTGAAGGAGATGAAATGGTTGCGGTTTTAGGTCACTTAGATGTGGTCCCTGAAGGAGAGGGGTGGACCTATCCCCCTTATGGTGCAGAAATTCATGAAGGCAAAATATATGGTAGAGGAACCATCGATGACAAAGGACCGACAATAGGAGCTCTTTATGCATTAAAGGCAATTGCCGATTTAAAGCTTCCCTTAAAAAGAAGAGTAAGAATTATATTCGGCTTAAATGAAGAAACGGGAAGCAAGTGTGTAAAACACTATGTAGATAAGGGGGAAGAAATCCCTGTATGGGGTTTTACTCCCGATGCAGAATATCCAATAATAAACGGGGAAAAAGGAATTGTAACATGTAAGTATAAAAGAACTTTTAATGAGGAAATACCCTTAATATCCATAAAGGGAGGGACTGCTCCAAATGTGGTTCCCGACTACGCTGAAGTAGTAGTTAGTTTATCTAATGAGAAAAAAAAGTTAGCTAAAAAAGTAGCGGAAACAATGGAGGAAATAGAGCTTAGGGAAGAAGGAGATAATCTAATAATAATGGCCCATGGAGTTTCTGCCCATGGAAGCACTCCCGAAAAAGGAAAGAATGCTATTTCTTACCTGTTGCTGTTTATGCACAAACTTAATTTTTCTGGAGAATTTGGTGATTTTCTAAACTTTGTAAATTCTTATATGGAATTGGATTTACATGGTAGAAAATTAGGAATTTATTCCGAAGATGAAGTTTCAGGGAAATTTATATTCAATCTTGGTACTGTTCAAGGAAATAATCAAGAAATAAACATTGAAATAAACATGAGGTATCCAGTAACTAAAAAATATGAAGACTTTATTGATATTTTTAAAGAAAAAATGAATTTAGGCAAAATGGAAGAAATTTATATAAGGCATAAGAAAAGCCTGTACGTGCATCCAGAGACGGAATTTATCAAGAAGCTTCAAAAAGTATACCAGGAAAAAACAGGAGATAAGGCTGACCTTATATCAATTGGTGGAGGCACTTATGCTAAGGCCATGGAAAACTTAGTTGCTTTCGGTCCCGTATTTAGAGGACAGCCAAAGGTTGAACACATGCCAGATGAATATATAAAAATCGATGATTTAATTAAAAATGTACAGATAATGGCAGCTGCCATTTATGAACTTGCTAATTAAGGTTAGAAAATTGTATATGCAAATAATAATTAATAGGAGGTAAAAATGAAAATTACAGACATTAGAATTGGAGAAATTTCAGTACCATTAAAAACACCCTTTAAAACTGCATTAAGGACTGTTCATAGTGTTGAGGACATAATTGTAGAAATACATACTGACACAGGTCACGTAGGTTATGGGGAAGCTCCTCCCACAGGTGTTATAACAGGTGATACAAAGGGTGCAATTGTAGGGGCTTTAAAGGAACATATTATAAAAAGTATAGTAGGCATGGATGTTGAAAATTTTGAAGAACTGATGTTGAAGTTAGACAAATGTGTACTTCACAATACAAGTGCTAAGGCTGCTGTTGATATTGCTCTATATGACTTGTACGGACAACTATACAATGCTCCCTTATACAAAATTTTAGGGGGATATAAAAACGAAATAATAACGGATATTACCATAAGTGTCAATTCACCGGAAGAAATGGCAAGAGACAGTATCGATGCGGTAAAAAGAGGTTTTGACACCTTGAAAATCAAGGTAGGAAAAGATGTAAAAACTGACTTGGAAAGAATGAAAGCAATTCGAGAGGCTGTGGGATATGATGTAAAACTAAGAATAGATGCTAATCAAGGTTGGAATGCCAAAGAAGCTGTTATAGCTTTAACCCAAATGGAAGATGCAGGACTTGATATTGAATTTGTAGAACAGCCGGTTCCTGCTCATGATATTGATGGTTTGAAGTTTGTAACAGACAATGTTTCCATACCTGTTTTAGCCGATGAAAGTATCTTCTCACCAAAGGATGCTCTTACAATTCTTCAAAGAAGAGCAGCGGATTTAATAAATATTAAACTTATGAAGACAGGCGGAGTGCATAATGCTTTAAAAATTTGTTCCATAGCTGAAGTTTACGGAGTGGAATGTATGATAGGCTGTATGTTGGAGGCAAAAGTAAGTGTAAATGCTGCAGTACACTTAGCTGCTGCTAAAAGTATTATAACTAAAATAGATTTGGACGGACCAGTACTTTGCAGCGAAGACCCGGTGGAAGGTGGAGTAATTTTTGATGAATATAGAATTATTCTTAATGATGATCCCGGATTGGGAGTAAAAAAGATTCACGGCCTTAGATACTTAAATTAAAATTTATATATAAGGAGGAGAAAAATGGAATTAGGAAGTTGGGCACTTATATCATCACCTTCGCTGTTAGCGTTACTTCCGCTATTGGCGTATCTCATTATGGTATTCAGAAACAAATCTAACTTGGCAGGTTTGGCTGTAGGAATAGTTATTGCTGCAATTCTTACAGGTCAAAATTTAAAAGCTCTTGCCTCCATATTTGTTTCTGCCTTAGGTTCTTTTTTAGGAACAATTGGTCTTATCATAATGTTTGGTAGCGGTTTAGGGTACTTAATGAACAGGACTAGAGTTAGCCATACTTTGGTTTATTGGATTGTGAAAGGTATTGGGGTTAACAGCGAATTTAAAGGTATGCTTGCAGTTATTATTCCGTCAATAATAATTTGTGGTTTACTGGGAACTTTGGCTGGAGGTAATGCAGTTATAGCTCCAGTAATAATTCCTGTGGTTGCTGCTGTAGGCTTAACACCATCAACGGTTTGCTCTCTTTTAAGGGTTTCTGGAGAAGTAGGATTGATCATGGGACCTCTTACGGGAGTAACCCTTGCTACTTTAGGTGTTACAGGTCTTTCATACGGCCAGTTTATGCTGTGGGCGGTTATCCCCTTCAGTATTGTATGGCTCGGTGCTACCTTGTTTGCAGCTTTTAGAATTCAGAAAAAGTTAAAAGGTATTGAAGTTTATGAAATTACAGATGACATGGTTGATATTAACAGTATAGTAAGTACCAAGGAAGAAAAAATTACCACAATATTATTTATTGTTTCCTTCATATTGTTAGTATTTTTCGGAATTTATACTAAACAAGGCACCAGCTATGCTGTAATCGTAATGTTGATATTGTCCATCATTATTTCTGTTTTCAGCAAGTTGGAAATAGATTCTGCTATTGATACATTTGTTGAAGGTGCTTCAAAGATGACAAATATGTTCTTGGTATTTATTTTCTTTGAAGTTATGTTTGTAATGATTGGCCTCGGAGGAGGTTTTGACGCCTTAGGAGAATTGTTGACTGGATTGGTTTCGGCAGGAGGAAAAGCTGGAGTGCTGATAGTAGCCGCATTGGTTGGAGGTTTCGGTATAGAAGCAGCAGCTGTTGCTGAAATACAAATTGTTCATGAAATGTTTATAAACCTAGTTAATCAGGTTAATCTGCCTATGGAAATATGGGCTACAGCAATATTGGCAGCTACAAGAATTACCGGCTCCTTGTATCCAACTGCAAACTTGGCAGGTCAATTAGGTATTTCCAGATGTACCAATATGAAGGAAGTATTGAAAGCCAGCTGGATAGGAGCAGGAGCTCTTTGGGCCTGGGTTATAGTTTGGGCCTTTGTAGGACCTATGCTGGTATGATAGACAATTTAATGTAAGCGTCATATTATATTCCCTAGTATATGATCTGAATTAGGTTATATACTGGGGGTATTTTTTATGGGAAGCAAAGGTGTCTGTATAGAAGGTTAGTATTTCTTTTTTTCTAGATTTCAAGTATACTACTAGTAGAACATAATACAGTAATCCGTTAAGGTATACTTATTATAAAACTTTAAAAGGAGATGCTATGACTGAGGTTTTAAGATTAGACCATGTTAGCAAGAGTTTTGGCAATAAGGAAGTTTTAAAAGATATTACTTTTAGTGTTAATAAAGGAGAAATTATTGGTTATATAGGATCTAATGGAGCTGGTAAAAGTACAACAATTAAAATAATTTTAGGACTTGTAGACGATTACCAGGGGGATGTCTATGTTTTAGGAGAAAATATCAGAGGGCAATATGAGTATAAGAGAAGGATTGGGTATGTTCCCGAAGTTTCTGATATGTATGACAACCTAACAGCTTATGAATATTTAAGTTTCATAGCTATGTTGTATGGCATAGAAGAAGATAAGGCCGTAGCTAAGGGCAAGGAAATGATGAGTGTATTCGGCATTGAGGGCGCAATTCATGGCAGGATACATACTTTTTCAAAGGGCATGAGGCAAAAATTATCCCTTGTAACAGGAATGCTACATAATCCGGAGATCTTATTTCTAGATGAGCCCTTGGGTGGAATAGATGCCAACAGCGTATTGGTTTTTAGGGAAATATTGAAGAAATTAAAGGAAGAAGGAAAAACTATTTTTTACTCATCCCATATATTAGAAGTTGTTGAAAAGTTAAGCGACAGGATCTTGGTTATAAATGAAGGTAAGATTGTTGTAGACGGAACTATGGCAGATGTAATGAGCAAGCAGACAGATGCATCCTTAGAATCAATATTTAATGAGGTTACTGGCTTCCACGATCATGAAGTTCTTGCGCAAAAATATATTGATGCTTTTCTAAGCTGAGGGGATATTATGAATGATTTTTTTTCGCTAAGGGTACTTGATTTACTTCAAGGAATGTTCAAAAAACTAGATATTAATTATGAAGTGCTTCGTGCAATATTAAAGACAAAGCTAATATTAGATGGAAGAAGGGCACCTGTAATAAATACGAAGGAAAAAAGAAGGGAAGAAGGAAAAACTTCCTTATTGAAGGGGAATTTGCTTCACCTAATTTTCGGAGTTTTTTTAGCATTCTTTATATATTTTATAAGGGATGAAATGATTCGCATGATGTATTTTTCTGGGGCTTTCTTTATTATGACAACAATGTACTTGATTTCCGACTTTTCCTTTGTACTATTAGATACGAGCGATAAAAATATACTTATGACAAAACCTTTGGACAGTAAGACTGTGTCATTAGCAAAAGTTTTGCACATTATGATATACATGTTAAGACTTAATACCTTTATAGCAGGACCTTCTCTTATTGCCATAGTTATGACTAGTAGCCCTTTAACTATTCCTGTATTTATTTTGGAAATAATACTAATGGATTTACTTATATTTTTAATAACGGCTTTCATTTATTTATTGGTATTGAAGTTTTTTAATGGAGAATTGCTGAGAAATATAATAAATGCTATTCAGATAATGCTTACCATATTAGTTACGATAGGTTATCAAATAGCTATAAGAATGATTGATTTTACAGACCTTCAAAATATTAGTTACAAGTTTCATGTAGCTCATTATTTTAATCCAATATTATGGTTTGGAGCACCTTTTGAAATTATGTCCAATGGCGGCAAGGGCTATCTATATGTTTTTACCCTCTTAATCCTTGTAGTTCCTATAGTTTCTTTTATTCTCTATTTAAACTTAAGCAAGAATATGGAAAGTCTCCTGCTTAAGCTTGAAGGAGAGGGGAAAGAAAAAGCTTCCAAACACAGGATTGAAAAACTAGTGGGTATGCTAATTAATAGGAATGAAATAAGTAGACAATCCTTTAAATTCTCAAATGCTATGTTTAGAAGTGACAGAAATCTTAAATTAAAAATATATCCGGCTTTATCTACGGGGGTTCTTCTTCCAGTACTTATGATTTTTAATATGGGTGTAGGGGGTGAAATTGAAATTAGAGGATCTGAATACTTATTTCTATATTTCAATTTACTCATCTTTTCATCTGTCTACTCTTTAGTAAATTATTCATCGGCCTGGCAAGGGTCCTATGTTTTTGTTTCATCAGGATTTAGAGAAACTAGTGAATTATATAGAGGTTTGATGCAAGCAATGGCTTATAGGTTTTTCATTCCCCTGATTATTTTAAATGGGATAGTTTATACAATTGTTTTTAGGTTCAAATTTCTTATAGATATTATAGTCTTGCTCATAGCAAGCATTGCAATTATGCCCCTTATAGGTAAAATATACCTTAAGCTACCCTTTTCGAAACCCTTGGATGAATCTAATCAAAAAGATTCTTATGCTAAATTTTTTCTTTCCTTAGGAATTGTTGGACTTATGGCGCTAATTCACTTTTTCTTCCGTGCCCTATATATGGGAATTTGGATATATTTAGCTGTCTTGATTCTTGTACTGCCGATTATCTGGAAATTTATCCCCCAGGGAATGAAGTAATTTATAGATATGAATTAAATCTATATAATGAAATAAAAACACTGTTATGGTAAAATATATAAAATAA
>CZCB01000941.1_pt1 | contig 30020 bp, 28 predicted proteins | sample 591991 | NCBI WGS metagenome assembly CZCB01 (sample SAMEA3556809, study PRJEB10932) | anaerobic digester metagenome
GGCTGGCAGGAGCGCGAGCATGCCCTGTTCGGCTTCGACCTGCTGACCGTGGAAGAGCGCTTCGCCCGCCTGCAGGAGGGGCTGGAGGTGATCACCGGGCTGCTGCGCTCGGAGGGGCCGTTCAGCTTTCAGGGCCGCTATTACCGGCTGGACGGCGCCCACCTGCTGCCCCGCCCCTCCCGGCCCGGCGGTCCGCCCATTGTGATCGGCGGCTCGGGGCGCAGGCTGACCCTGCCGCTGGCGGCCCGCTACGCCGACCGGCGGCTCGGGGCGCAGGCTGACCCTGCCGCTGGCGGCCCGCTACGCCGACGAGTGGAACGCCGTTCTGATCCCGCCGGACCGCTTCCGCGAGCTGAACGCTCACCTGGACGAACTGCTGGCGCGGGAAGGGCGCAGGCCGGCAGCCGTGCGCCGCACGCTGATGAACAATCTGACCTACGCCCGCGACGACGCCGAGCTGCGCCGCCTGCTGAAAGGCCGCGACCTGGAGCGGCTGTGGCAGCGCGGGGTCATCTTCGGCACGCCCAATCAGGTTGCCGACCGGCTGGCCGAGTATGCCGAGGCCGGCGTGCAGCGCATCATGCTGCAGTGGCTGGAGCTGGACGACCTGGACCGCCTGGAAGATTTCGCCCGGCGCGTGATGCCGGAGTTCGCCTGAAGGAGCGCGTATGCCCGTCCCGCAGATCGTCGATTACCGCCACGGGGAATACGCCCTCACCACTGACCCGGCCCGCATCCATAAGGACGCCGTCTACCGCTACCTCTCGGAGGAGGCTTACTGGTCCCGCGGCCTGCCGCGGGAGATCTTCGAGCGCTCCGTGGAGCACTCGTTCACTTTCAGCCTGCTGTGCGGGGAGGAGCAGGCCGGCTTCGCCCGGGTGATTTCGGACTTCGCCACCTTCGCCTACCTTGCCGACGTGTTCGTGCTGCCCGCGCACCGCGGGCAGGGGCTGGGCAAGTGGATGGTGGCGCGCATTCTGGAGCACCCCGACCTGCAGAACCTGCGCACCTGGCTGCTCACCCGCGACGCGCACGGGCTGTACAGCCGGTTCGGCTTCAAGCCGCTCGACCCGGGACGGGGCATGGTGAAGCGGGACCCGGACGTGTACACCCGCCTGAGGGAAACCGGCCGGTGACCCCGCCCTTAAGCCCGCTGAACTTCCTCCGCGCCGCACTTAACCCTGACGCTTACCACGGAACCGGCCGCCGCCCGCCCTTTTTTGAGGGCTGGTACTTCAAGCTGGTCGACCCGACGCTGCAGCACCGCTACGCCGTCATCCCGGGCGTGTTCAAAAGCCGCGATCCGGGGCTGGCGCACTGCTTTGTGCAGGTGCTGGACGGGCAGGCCGGCCGCTCCAGCTATTACCGCTACCCGGCGGAGGCGTTCCGGTCAGCGCGCGGGCGGTTTGAGATCGCCGTTGGCCCCAACCGCTTCAGCGCGGAGGGACTCTCGCTGGACCTTGGCGGGCCGGAGGGGACCCTGCGCGGCGAGCTGTCCTTCAGCGGGCTGAACCCCTGGCCGGTTACCCTGATTTCGCCGGGGATCATGGGCTGGTACGCCTGGGCGCCCTTCATGCAGACCTATCACGGCGTGGTCAGCCTGGACCACCGCATCCACGGTCAGCTGGAGGTGAACGGGCAGCGCGTTGACTTCACCGGCGGGGACGGGTACATCGAGAAGGACTGGGGGCGCTCCTTCCCCTCCGGCTGGGTGTGGATGCAGAGTAACCATTTTTCACAGCCCGGCACCAGCCTGACGGCCTCCATCGCCACCATCCCCTGGCTGGGGCGCAGCTTCGTCGGGTTTATCATCGGGCTGCTGCACGAGGGGCGGCTGTACCGCTTCGCCACCTACCTGGGCACCGCGCTGGAGCGGCTGGAGGTGCGCGAGGAGCGGGTGCGCTGGACCCTGCGCGGCCGTGAGCACCGGCTGGAGATCGAAGCGCTGCCCGGACCCGGGGCGCTGCTGCACGCGCCGACCGAGATCGACATGGGCCGGCGCATTCCCGAGACCATGCAGGCCAGCCTGCGCGCGCGCCTCTCCCGGCTGGACGGCGCGCTGCTGCTGGACGACACCGGCGCCTGCGCCGGGCTGGAGGTGGCCGGGGACCTGGACGGGCTGGTGCGCATGGCGGAAGCGCAGTTCTCCCCACGGTGAGAAGACAAAAAGAGAGGCCGGGCAGCCGCCCGGCCTCTGCAGTGCTTGCTCTGTTCGCTTACGGAGTGGGGGTGTCGGTCACGCCGCCCTCAGCGGGCATGCTGCCAACATCGCTCCAGTAGGAGTCGAACTCCTCTGACCAGCCTTCCTCCACCGTGTCCGGGAAGGCGTTCAGGCTGTCGATGGCGGGCGCGTTCTCCAGCTGCTCCTGCGTGGCCGGGACGGCGAAGACCAGGCTGCCGCCCTCGTCACGCTCCAGCGAGAGCGCGTCGAACGGCACCGGCACGTAGCGCTCGCCAATGCCCAGGAAGCCGCCCACCGATACCAGGATGTGCGAGATCAGCCCCTGTTCGGGGTCGATGACCAGATCCTGGATGCTGCCGATCTCATCACCGTCAGCGCCGCGGACCACGATCTCGCCCGGGTTGTCCAGGAAGAACACGCTGCCCACGCCGGCCATTTCTCCAGCCTCACCGGCGCCCGGGGAGGCGGTCACGCCAGCGGCGGGCGGGGTGCCCGTCACCATGGCGCCGTCACCAGGCTCGACCGCGCCCTCAGGGGCAACCGGTTCGCCGACCTGCACGCCCATACCGCTCCAGAAGTCGCGGATGGCGTCGTCCCAGCCTTCGGCGCCGATCAGCAGGTCCAGGTCCTCATCCTGCGAGAGGGTGGGGGCGGCGGACAGATCGGTCACGTTCCCAGCCAGGCGGAAGGCGGCGGCGTTGTCAAACTCGGGGCACACGCCGGCCTGTCCCGGCTCCACGGCACCGCCAGGCGCGGCAGTCTCGCCGGGCGCGGCGGTTTCACCCACGGCAGGCGAGCCGGCCATGTCACCGGCGCCGGGCGTGGAAAGCATGCCCGCGCCGTCAGAGGCCAGGGCAGGCTGAAGGTTCGGCTCCACTGCGCTCCACGGCACCAGCAGGCGTCCGTCCAGGCCCATCTCGGCCGAAGGCGCGGCGACTACGTACAGGATCTGGCCGTCACCGGCAGATACCAGGAAGCCGTCCACGTCGGCCACGATGGCGCAGGACTGGTCCACGATCACGTAATCGTTCATCTCACTGAAGGCGTTGGGGAAGGGACCCAGCAGGCCTTCGCCCAGCTCGCCCTCCGCGCCGCCCGGCATGAGGGTCTCTCCGGCGCCCGGGGTTTCCGTCTCGATCACACCGCCCGGCAGCGTCTCGGTGACGCCCATGCCCGCTTCAGCGGTCGGCTCAAGAGTGGCCTCCAGGGTGGCCGGGGCGGTGGCAAAGCCGGTCGGCTCCTCCGTGCCCAGGCCAGGCTCGATCGAGGGGGTGCCGCCGGTCACGGGCACGCCGGGGGTTTCCATACCCGGCAGCGAGGTGCCCAGGTCACCGGCGCCCGGGGTCAGCAGCAAATCTTCAGCGTCCAGACCGGGGGTGCCGGTCGAGCCGTCAGCCGCGCAGGCCGCAAGGACCAGCGCCAGAACCAGCATCAACGGGAACAGTCTTTTCAGATTCATTCTTCCTCCTTCTATCGCTCACAGGCAAGTACCAGTGAAACGAGGGCAGGCCTGTGCGCAGCCTCAACAGCACACTGGCAGGCTGTACCGTGGGCGGGAAGCGTTCACTTCCCCGGTAAATTGAGCCGGACTTGCATGGAAAGTGGGCGACTCCGTACAGCGTGGAGGCCAAGCGGAGCGGTTCATACGTACCAGTAAATCCCTCCCGCATCAGGCTACCAATAAGGGTGAGGCTGCTTGCCTGCCCTCACCTTGCACCATCATAAGTGCCCTGTCCGGCGCTGCCAATGGGGAATATTCCCGCGGGGTTGGGGGAAAACCCTACCCGGTCGAGGGGAAAGTTGTATTACAAAGCTCATAGAAATTTGGGGATTATTATCGCCGGGGCGTGTGATCTTCAACGGTTCACCCGGAGGCATGCCCGGGGTATGATAAGGCTGGAGACGGAACCTTCCTCAATGAAGTGCTCATCGCAGTCTCCTCCTTTGGCAAAGGTCTCCGCTGGATCCTCCTCACTTTCTCCAGCGGAGACTTGCCGTTAAGCGCCCCGGGAGGGTTTGACCCTCCGCCGGGGTTTTTTATCCGCTCTCGCGGACGCTCGTGCATCCGGCAGCGGGGTTTGTCCCAACCGTGTCTGATCCCATGGGGGTCTCCTTGCCCTGCGTGGGAACACCCCTGCGCGGGGCAGGTGGGGGTCACCAACCTCCACCAGTGGCATCAGCGCCCCCGGGGGCCTTTCTTGACGCCCGGGGACGCTTATGCTACTATCAACTAGACAATCCCCACATCTCGCGCCGGCGGTTTTCACGCGCGCGCTCCAAGGAACAGCGGCCATGGTCAAAAAGTATGCAATCCTCCTCATGGTTCTGATCGTCACCCTCGCGGCGCTGCCCGCCTGCACCCGTTCGGCGACCGGCTCGGCCACGGGATTGATCACCGCGACGGCGGAGCTGCCCTTTGAGTTCACCGGCGGGGCGCAGATGACCGCCATCGTGGCCGGTACGCAGACGGCCGCAGTGGCAGCCGGCACGCCGGCTTCCGCGGTCACCGTGGCGCCGCCGGAAGTCACGCCGGATGTCCCTCTGCCCACCCCGACCGAGACGCTGGAGCCCAGCCCCACCGCGCTGCCGGTGTTCGAGTGGACGCCGACCCCCGGCCGGCCCCAGACGCACTCCGTCAACCAGGGCGAATATCCCTACTGCCTGGCGCGGCGCTTCAACGTGTCCCTGGAGGATCTGCTGGCGGCCAACGGCCTGTACGAGGGCAGCCAGCTGGCCATCGGGCAGGAGCTGAAGATCCCGGCGGACGAAACCTGGCCGGAAGAGTACCCGCGGCGGCTGATGGAGCATCCCACCGAGTACAGCGTGAGCGCGGGTGAGACGGTGTACACCATCGCCTGCCTGTTCGGGGATGTGGACCCCAACGCAATCATCGGCGTCAACGGGCTGGAAGCGCCCTACACGCTCGAAGAGGGGCAGGTCATTTACATTCCGTAGGTTTTCGCCGGCAGCACCGCGCCGGCGGTTTTCAGGAGGGTGGCGGTATGCAGGATTATGAAATCACAGGACGCGAGCCGGTCTATGCCGGCCGCGCTTTTACGGTGTCCCGGGTGACGGCGCGCATGCCCGACGGCGGCCTGCATGTCTACGACCTTGTGGATCACCCCGATTCGGTCACCGTGGTGCCGGTGGACGAGCGCGGGCGGATCATCTTTGTGCGCCAGTTCCGGGTGGGGCCGCAGGTGTCGCTGCTGGAGCTGCCGGCCGGGGTGTTCAACCCGGAGGAGACCCCCGAGGTCTGCGCCGCCCGCGAGGTGCGAGAGGAAACCGGCATGGCCGCCGGCGCGCTGGAGCTGCTGGGCAGCTATTACCTGGCCCCGGGATACTGCAGCGAGAAGAACTACGCCTTCCTGGCCACGCAGCTGTACGATGCCCCGCTGGCACACGACGAGGACGAGTTCCTGGAGATCGAGCCGGTGCCGGTGGACGAGGTGTTCGCCATGGTGGACCGCGGTGAGATTGAGGACGGCAAGACGCTGGCGGCGCTGCTGCTGGCCCGCCGCCGGCTGCTGAGCGCTTAATCTCCGGCATCTGCCTGAATAGTGCCATAAACCGGCCGTGCTGACCGCGCGGCCGGTGCTGTTTTTCACTAAGTGCTCAACTTTCCCCTTATACGGGGTATAATGGGAGGGGTTTCCCCCGACTTAACAATTGTCGAAAGGTGACAGCCATAAGGTGATTTAGGTGACAAGTGTATCTTATCCCGGGAGCACTTATCCTGTAGACTTGGGCCGGGATGGATGTAGCTTAAATTCACCCAAAATATCTTAATTCGCCAGATTTGGGCGCTCTGCGCCCGTTCGAGGTTCTATCTTAGATTGGAGTGAGCGTAATGGCACGTAAAATGGTAACCATTGATGCCAACGAGGCTGTTGCTTACGTGGCCTACCGGCTGAACGAAGTAATCGCCATCTATCCCATTACCCCGTCCTCGGGCATGGGAGAGTTCGCGGACGCCTGGGCCGCGGCTGGCATCCCGAATATCTGGGGCACCGTGCCCCTGGTGGCTGAAATGCAGTCTGAGGGCGGCGCGGCTGGCGCAGTGCACGGCGCGCTGCAGACCGGCTCGCTGACCACCACCTTTACCGCTTCTCAGGGCCTGCTGTTGATGATCCCCAACATGTACAAGATCGCCGGTGAACTGACCCCGACGGTCTTCCATGTGACCGCCCGCACCGTCGCCACCCATGCCCTGTCCATCTTCGGCGACCATTCGGACGTGATGGCTGCCCGCCAGACCGGCTGGGCGCTGCTGGCTTCCCGCTCCCCGCAGGAAGCGCAGGACATGGCGCTGATCGCGCAGGCCGCCACTCTGGAAACCCGCGTGCCGTTCCTGCACTTCTTCGACGGCTTCCGCACCTCGCATGAAGTCAACAAGCTCGAGCAGCTGAGCGAAGACGACATGCGCGCCATGATCGACCTGTCGCTGGTCGAGGCGCACCGCGCCCGCGCGCTTTCGCCGGAGCGCCCCGTGCTGCGCGGCACTGCCCAGAACCCGGACGTGTTCTTCCAGGCCCGCGAGGCTTCCAACACTTACTACGACCGCGCCCCTGCCATCATCCAGAAGGTCATGGACCGCTTCGCTGAGCTGACCGGGCGCCAGTATCACCTGTTTGACTACGCCGGCGCGCCGGATGCCGAGCGGGTGGTCGTGGTCATGGCCTCGGGCGCCGAGACGGCCGAAGAGACCGCCCTGTACCTGGCCGAGCGCGGCGAGAAGGTCGGCGTGCTGACCGTGCGTCTGTACCGCCCCTTCGCCGTGGATGCCTTCCTCAAGGCCCTGCCCGCCACCACGAAGGCTATCGCTGTGCTGGACCGCACCAAAGAGCCCGGCGCCACCGGCGAGCCGCTCTACCAGGACGTGGTCACCGCCATCAACGAAGGTCTGGCCAGCGGCACCGCCCCCTTCGCCGCTGCCCCGCGCATCATCGGCGGCCGTTACGGTCTCTCCAGCAAGGAGTTTACCCCGGCCATGGTCAAGGCCATCTTCGAAGAGCTGGCCAGGGACAAGATGCGCAACCACTTCACCGTGGGCATCAACGACGATGTGACCTTCACCAGCCTGGAATACGATCCCACCTTCTCCATCGCCTCTGAAGGCACCAAGCGCTGCGTGTTCTTCGGCCTTGGCTCCGACGGCACGGTGGGCGCCAACAAGAACTCCATCAAGATCATCGGCGAAGAGACCGACAACTACGCCCAGGGTTACTTCGTGTACGACTCGAAGAAATCCGGCTCGGTCACCATCTCGCACCTGCGCTTCGGCCCGCATCCCATCCGCGCCCCGTACACCATCGGCGTCGGCGATGCCAACTTCGTGGCCTGCCACCAGTTCTCCTTCCTGGAGCGCATTGATGTGCTGAAGTACGCGGCCCCCGGCGCGGTGTTCCTGCTCAACAGCATCTACCCGGCCGACGAGGTCTGGCAGCACCTGCCGGAAGAAGTGCAGCGGACGATCATCGAGAAGAAACTGCGCTTCTACGTGATCGACGCCTACGAAGTGGCCAAGGCCACCGGCATGGGCGGGCGCATCAACACCATCATGCAGACCTGCTTCTTCGCCATCTCCGGCGTGCTGCCGCGGGAAGAGGCCATCGAGCAGATCAAGAAATACATCCAGAAGACCTACTCCAAGCGCGGTGAGGCCGTGGTTCAGGCCAACTTCAGGGCCGTCGACCAGTCGCTGGCCCACCTGCAGCAGGTTCAGGTCCCGGCCGAGGTGAGCGCCACCTTCCGCCGCCGCGAGCCGGTGAGCGACAAGGCCCCCGAGTTCGTCAGGGACGTGCTCTCGCGTATGTTCATCTACGAAGGCGAGGACCTGCCTGTCTCCGCCATGCCCGTGGACGGCACCTTCCCCACCGCCACCGCGCAGTGGGAAAAGCGCAACATCGCCCTCGAGATCCCGGTGTGGGAGCCGGACCTGTGTATCCAGTGCGGCAAGTGTGCCCTGGTCTGCCCGCACGCGGTCATTCGCACCAAGGTCTACGAGCCGGCGCTGCTGGAGAACGCTCCGGAGACCTTCAAGTCGATGGATGCCAAGTTCAAAGAGTTCCCGGGCATGAAGTACACCGTTCAGGTGTCTCCGGAAGACTGCACCGGCTGCTACCTGTGCGTGGAGAACTGCCCCGCCAAGGACAAGACCCAGCCGGGCCGCAAGGCCATCAACATGGCCCCGCAGCCGCCGCTTCGCGAGACCGAGAAGGTCAACTGGGAGTTCTTCCTTTCGCTGCCTGAGGTGGACCGCACCACCTTCCAGCCCACCACCATCAAGAACTCGCAGCTGCTGCAGCCGCTGTTTGAGTTCTCCGGCGCCTGCGCCGGCTGCGGTGAGACGCCCTACGTCAAGCTGCTTTCGCAGCTGTTCGGCGACCGCTCGGTGATCGCCAACGCCACCGGCTGCTCCTCGATCTACGGCGGCAACCTGCCCACTACCCCGTGGGCGGTGAACCATGAAGGCCGCGGTCCGGCCTGGTCCAACTCGCTGTTCGAAGACAACGCCGAGTTTGGCCTGGGCATGCGCCTGACGCTGGACAAGCAGAACGAGTACGCCCGCGAGCTGGTCAAGGCCCTCTCGGCCGACCTGGGCAGCGAGCTGGTGGAAGGCCTGCTGACCGCCGATCAGTCCACCGACGCCGGCATCAAGGCACAGCGCGACCGCGTGGCCGCCCTGAAGACCCGCCTGCAGGCGCTGAACAGCGACAAGGCCCGCCAGCTGCTGGCCGTGGCCGACGCGCTGGTCAAGAAGAGCGTCTGGATCCTGGGCGGTGACGGCTGGGCGTACGACATCGGCTACGGCGGTCTCGATCACGTGCTGGCCTCGGGCCGCAACGTGAACGTGCTGGTGCTCGACACCGAGGTGTACTCCAACACCGGCGGTCAGGCGTCCAAGGCGACCCCGACGGCCGCAGTGGCCAAGTTCGCCGCCAAGGGCAAGGCGCTGCCCAAGAAGGACCTGGGCCTGATCGCCATGTCCTACGGGTACGTCTATGTCGCCCGCGTGGCCATGGGCTACAACGATCAGCAGACGCTGAAGGCCTTCCTCGAGGCGGAAGCCTACGACGGCCCGTCCCTGATCATCGCCTACTCGCACTGCATCGCTCACGGCATCGACATGAAGAAGGGCCTGGAGCAGCAGAAGAAGGCCGTGCAGTCCGGCATGTGGACGCTGTACCGCTACAACCCGGACCTGATCGACGAGGGCAAGAACCCGCTGCAGCTGGACAGCCGCGATCCGTCCATCCCGGTGAGCGAGTACGCTTACAACGAGACCCGCTACCGCATGCTGATGCAGAGCGACGAGGAGCGGGCGGAAGAGCTGATGCGCTCCGCCAGCGCCGACGCCCTGCAGCGCTACAACCTGTACCGCCAGATGGCGGCCATGTCCTACGGCCGCGACGGCGACAAGCCGGCCGAATAAACCGGACAATCCGTAAGCCAGGCAGCCCCACCCCGCGTGGGGCTGCTTTTATTGGAGGAGAGGAGCAGCCTCATGGGGCGGCCCCCTTCCCTCAGGGAAGGGAGAAAGGGGGGGATGGGCAAGAACCTCCCTTCCCGACCAGGAAGCAGTGGCGGTACTGTTCCTACTGGAACTTCAAATGCAAGTTGGTGGTGCACCTCCATGCCCTGTGTCCAAGTGGCACGGGTGGGGGTACCCTCAATGGCCGCGCCCACGGTAACTATCCGCGGGCGCGGTGATTGACGAACAGGTCTGTATTCGTTATGATGTCTGTACACTTTACCCGTTTTCATCATCGCGCCAGCACTGCCGACCGTAGGAGCGAATTCTATGGGTAGTCACACTGTCCCGGTTCGGTTGTCTGGACTGGTGAGCCTGCTGCTGGCGGCTCTTTTGTTGTCGGCCTGCGCGCAGCAGGCTGAAATCCCCCCGACTGGCGGCGAGGTCGCCGGATCGGAGCTGCTTATCTCGGCGGATAACGCCAATATCACCGTCCCTGAACAGGTTTCGGGGGGATTGACCCGGGTAACCCTGACCAGCACGGCGGATGCTCCGCTCACCATCAACCTCGCCCGGTTGAACGACGACGTCACGCTGGAGCAGTTTATGCAGGCCTTCCAGGAGGACGCCATCGGGGCGGTCTCGCTGGTCCGGCTGCTGGGCGGGTTTGATGTGGTCGCCGGCGAGGATCGGACCTTCAGCGTGAACCTGGACGAAGGCACCCATATCGCCATCGGGTTCGGCGAGACAGAAGGCCCTCCGCTGGTGACACCCTTCCAGGCCGGCGCGGCGGAGGGAGATCTGGTTCCGCCGGAGAGCGTCGCTTCGGTGGACATGCAGGACTTTGCCTTCGTGATGCCGGACCGGGTGCCCGCGGGCGAGCAGGTCTGGGAAGTGACCAACAGCGGGAGCCAGTGGCACGAGTATGTGATCGTGCGCGGGGAGGAGGGCCTGACGCAGGAACAGCTGATGGAAATGCTCATGGCTGAGGAAGAGCCGGAAGGCCCGCCGCCGTTTGAGGTGGTGGACTACTTCGGCCCGATCAGTGAGGGCGAGCGGGCCTGGGTGCAGGTGGATCTGGAGCCGGGGAACTACTTTGCGATCTGCTTCCTGCCCGACGCCGCGTCCGGGACTTCGCATGTGGATCTGGGCATGATACAGGAGTTTGCCGTCGGGGAATAAATTTGAAAACTTGACGACAGGCGAGGACCCTCCCGGCCGGGCACGGATGTGTATATCCTCGATCGAGTATTTCTGTCCTGCCGGGCGTGAATACCCGATCCGGCTTGTATAATGAAAGAAAGGCCTGGAGGGTCCAGGCTGCTGCGCTGGAGTCAGACCAGAATCTAGTTTAGGAGGTTCGATAATGCCTGATCTAAGCACAACTTACCTGGGGATATCCCTGAAAAACCCGCTGGTGGCGTCAGCCTCGCCCCTCACGCGCCGGGTGGACACCGTGCGGCAGCTGGAGGACGCAGGCGTGAGCGCAGTGGTGATGCACTCCCTGTTCGAAGAGCAGATCCGGTATGAGAGCCATGAAGTGGATTTCTTCCTGGAGCACGGCGCGGAATCCTATGCAGAAGCGCAGCGCTACCTGGTGGAGCCGCCCGGTTTCCGCATCGGCCCCGAGGAGTATCTGAAGCAGATCGGTAAACTGAAGGAAGCGGTGGACATCCCCGTCATCGCCAGCCTGAACGGTTCCAGCCGGGGCGGGTGGGTCGACTACGCCAAAAAGATGCAGCAGGCCGGAGCGGATGCGATCGAGCTGAACCTGTATTACATGCACGTCGACCCGCTGGAGACCTCGCAGCAGATCGAGCAGGATTATGTGGACCTGGTGGCCGATGTGCGCGCGCAGGTGACCATTCCCCTGGCGGTCAAGCTGGGGCCGTTCTTCACCTCGCTGCCCAACCTGGCCGCCCGCCTGGTGAAGGCCGGGGCCGACGGGCTTGTGCTGTTCAACCGCTTCTACCAGCCGGACCTGGATATTGAGACCCTTTCGGTGGTGCCCAACCTGGAGCTGTCCACCTCGGCGGACCTGCGCCTGCCGCTGCGCTGGGTGGCCATCTTCTACGGGCGGCTGGAGGCGGACCTGGCGCTGAGCAGCGGCATCCACACGCCGGCCGACCTGGTCAAGGCGGTGATGGCCGGGGCAAAGGTGGGCATGACCACCTCCGCGCTGCTGCGCAATGGCATCGACCACGCCCGCGTGCTGCTGCAGGGCCTGGAAGAGTGGATGGGAACCTACGAGTACGAATCGGTGGCTCAGATGACCGGGGCGATGAGCCAGCGCAACGTGGAAGACCCGGCCGCCTTTGAGCGGGCCAATTACATGCGCACGCTGGCCAGCTTCGAGCATCCCCGCATATGAGGGTGACCGGAGGATAAAAAAAGAAACACCCTGCTCCAGAACGGAGCAGGGTGCTGCATGAAAAAGAAGGATAATTCCGGGCAGATTCATTCCCCTTCGATGGGCGCGCTGGCACCCTTCTTCTGGCGGTATACAATCCGGCCGCGCGACAGATCGTAAGGAGACATTTCCACGCGCACGCGATCTCCCAGCAGGATGCGGATGTAGTACTTCCTCATCCGGCCGGAGAGGTACGCCAGCACTTCGTGGCCATTGTCCAGCCGAACACGGAACTGGGTGGCCGGAAGGGCCTCGACAATGGTGCCTTCCACCTGAATCTTATCTTCTTCTTTGGCCATGTACACCTCCTGCGTAGAAAATCCTCTGGCCCGGGCGACTCAGAGAGTTAGTCGTTCCCTCTGGTCATCTGGCGGCGCTTGGAGCGGCGAATAGACTTCTTCTTCTCGACACGGCGCACCTCGCTCTTGGAGATGAACCAGCGCTTGCGACGCACAGTGCTCAACACGCCGCTCTTCACGACCTTCTTGCGAAAGCGCTTCAGCAGTTGATCCTGCGATTCATTGGGTCTCAACACGACTACAGCCAACGTTCTCACCTCCTTTCGCGTAAGGATGTCCGGTCTTGAGGTCGTAATTCAAACAAAAAACCCGGCTGATATTCGCCAGGCTCACCGAGTGGGTCAGTGGAAACTCCCTGTTAAAACTCGGATGCATGAACGAATACGACCTCCTTAACGTAGGATACGCAGCGATGATAAAGGCAGTGATCCTGCAGTAAGTACCACGGCAATGATACCACACGAGAGGCGATTCGTCAAAGGCCCCAGGCGGGGGTGATGCCCCGCCTGGGGCTGTTTGTGGAGCCAACGGGGTGATTCCCCTTCCCATTCAGGTGCTGCTGTCCACCCATCCCCCACCTGGCCCCATGGGGCAAGCGAGGGGGATGGGCTGGCGAATCCTCCCTGCAGGGGTAAGTGGCGGCGGGGGCCGCGCAGCGGCCCCTAAATCACCCGGTACTTCGGCTCGTACGAGCGGATCGTCTCCCGCTGGCTGTGAATCACCATCCTCACCACATCGCCGATCGAAATCACCCCGATCAACCGGTCATTCTCCACCACCGGCAGATGGCGCACCTTGCGCCGGTTCATCATCTCCATCGCCTCATGAATCGTCTGATCCGGGTGGATGGTGTACACCGTCGTCGACATGATATCTTCCACGCAGGTCTCGTGCGAGGTCTTGCCCAGCAGCACGATCTTGCGGGCATAATCCCGCTCGGAGAGGATGCCCACCAGACGGTCGTCCTGCATCACCACCAGCGCGCCCACGTCCTTGTCTGCCATGCGCCGCAGCGCTTCAAACACAGAGGCCTTCGGGTCGATGTCCCAGATGTCGTAGCCTTTGACCTCTAAAATATGCCGGACGGTTTTCATCTTGTTCCTCCCTGAGTCCCAATCCGATTAGGTATCCCCATTGTAGACAGCCGTCCGGCGGAATTCAAGGACAATGACCAAGTTGATAGATTTTGGCAGTTATCTACCCGCCCCGCTGCCCGGCTGGATGCCCTGCCAGCACAAATAGAGCACCTTTTCCACATGGATAAGGTGCTCTGCATCATCAACCGGTTACTTACTGAACGTGACCGGCTTTCGCCGTCCCCGGGGATGTGTCAGCTACCGCGCGGCTTCCCGGCGGCCGGCCAGAAACTCCTCCACCTCAGCCCGGGTCGGCAGCGAGGGCTGCGCTCCCCGCCGGGTAACCGACACCGCCGCGGCGGCGTTCCCCAGCCGGGCGGCCTCCTCCGGCGCCAGCCCCTCCACCAGCCCGACGGCGAACGCGCCGACAAACGCATCCCCGGCGGCGACCGTGTCCACCGCCTCCACCTTATAGGCCGGAATCACCCTGCTGCCCCCTTCCGCCGCCAGCAGCACGCCCTGCTCGCCGAGCGTGACCAGCAGGCCCCGCACCCCGCGCTCGAGCAGTACGCGCACACCCGAAGCCAGGTCGCCGCGGCCCGAGAGCAGCGCCAGCTCGCTCTCGTTGGGGATCAGGTAGTCCACGTCTGCCAGCAGCTCATCGTCCAGCGGCTGGGCCGGGGCCGGGTTGAGCACCACCTTCGCCCCGCGCTCCCGGGCCATGCGGGCCGCGGCCTTCACCGTCTCCAGCGGAGTCTCCAGCTGCAGCACCACCACGGCCAGGCCCTCAAACGCCTGCGCGCATTCCTCCAGCTGCTGCGGCGCCAGCCGGCCGTTGGCCCCCGGGGCCACCACAATCGTATTGCGCCCGCGCGGGTCGACCGTGATCAGAGCCACCCCGGTGGGCTCCTCCGGGTCCTGGCGGATAAACTCGACCTCCACCCCGGCCGCAGCGGCGCCGTCGATCAGCTGCCGGCCGAAGGCGTCCGCCCCCACCCGGCCGATCATGCGCACCCGGCCGCCCAGCCGGGCGGCGGCCACCGCCTGGTTGGCGCCCTTCCCGCCGGGAAAGGTGCCAAACCCTCCCCCCAGCACCGTCTCGCCCACCTGGGGATGGCGGGGCGCCTGCACCACCAGATCCATGTTCAACGAACCGACCACCAGGATATGTCCATCCACGCTCGACCTCCGATGAGGGATTTGGCCTCAAGATAGCACCATTCTCCGGGGCTGTCAATCAACATGCCGCCTGCCAGAATTCGCTATACTCATTACGGGGGTGAGCATGAAGTGGAAAGAATTCTTCCGTCGCGATCTGCGCCGGCGGGCGCTGCTGGCCGAGGCCCAGGTGGTGCCTGAGACCGAGCGCTGCGTGCAGTGCGGCATCTGTTCCTTCTACTGCCCGGTGGGTATCGACGTGCGCGCCTACGCCTGGCAGAACCGGCCTGTGCAAAACAGCCACTGCATCACCTGCGGCGAGTGCGTGGCCCGCTGCCCGCGCGGGGTGCTGCGCTTCGAACCCATCCAGCCCGGGGAGGGCCGCCCGTGACCCGCTACCTGATCGTCGGCGCCGGTGTGTCCGGGATGGCCGCCGCCGAGGCCATCCGCCGGGCCGACCCGCGCGGCGAGATCACCCTGGTCAGCGACGATCCCTTCGGCTTCTACTCCCGCCCGGGCCTGGCCTATTACCTGAGCGGTGAGGTGACCGAGCCGGCCCTGTTCCCACCCGCGCTGCCCACCTTCCAGAAGCTGAGCGCCCGGCTGATCACCGCCCGCGCTGCCGCGCTGGACCCGGACGGTCACCGCCTGCGGCTGGAGGACGGCCGGGAGCTGCCCTACGACCGGCTGCTGCTGGCCACCGGGTCGCTGGCCGTCCCGCTGCCGGTCCCCGGCGGTGAGAGCATCCCCGCCCTGAAGCTGGACAACCTGTCCGACGCCCGGCGCATCCTGGCCGCGGCCCGCTCCGCCCGCTCGGCGGTGGTGGTGGGCGGCGGCATCACCGCGCTGGAGATCGTCGAGGGGTTGAGCGCGCGCGGCGTGCCGGTACACTACCTGCTGCGCGGCGAGCGCGTCTGGCCGGCGGTGCTGGATGAGGAGGAAGCTCGCCTGGTGGAAGCCGAGCTGCGCCGCCACGGCATCCGGCTGCACACGAATTCCGAAGTGGCCGAGGTGGAGCACCGCGGCAGCCGGGTGCAGGCGGTGATCACCCGCTCCGGCCAGCGGATCCCCTGCGACCTGCTGGCCGTGGCCATCGGCGTGCGCCCCCGCATGGAGCTGGCCGCCGCGGCGGGGCTGCAGGTTGAGCGCGGTATTCGCGTCAATCTGCGCCTGCAGACCAGCCGCCCGGACATCTACGCCGCCGGTGACGTGGCCCAGATCATCGACCCCGCGACCGGGGCCAGCCACCTCAACGCGCTGTGGGGACTGGGACGCCGCCAGGGCGCCGCCGCCGGGCGCAACATGGCCGGGGGCGACGAACCTTACCCGCTGCCGCCCCCCTTCAATCCTTACCCGCTGCCGCCCCCCTTCAACATTACCCGGCTGGGCGGGCTGGTCACCACGGTGATCGGCGCGGTCGGCCGCCAGCGCCGCGCCGGCCCGCTGGCCATTACCCGCGGCGAAAGCGAGGCCTGGCAGGACGCGCCCGAGTCGGTCACCATCGTCACCGGCGACCATGGCAGCCGGACGCGCATCCTGGTCGGCGAGCGGCAGCTGGTCGGCGCGGTGGTGATGGGCGACCAGCTGCTCTCCCGCCCCCTGCTGGACCTGGTGGGCCAGTGCGTGGACATCTCCGCCGCCCGCCCGGAGCTGCTCCACCCCGCACAGGCCGCCGGCGCCATCCAGCGGCTCTGGGAGAAATGGAAGAGGACCCATGCGCGCCCGCAGCCATGAACTGATCTGGGCCTTGCTGCTTCTCCTGGTGATCGGCGGGCTGTACCTGCTGGCCAGCCTGCGGCAGGGGCTGGAGATTTCACCGGAGGGCCTGAGCCTGCGCCTGCCCGAGCCGGGCGAGCCGTTCGGGCACAGCCTGGGCATCATCGGGCTGGCGCTGATGCTGTTCACCGAGATCGGCTACTCCCTGCGCAAGCGCAGCGCCAGCGCCCGCTGGGGTCGCACGCGTTACTGGCTGCAGGCGCACATCCTCTCCGGGGTGGTTGGCGGCTTCCTGGTGCTGCTGCACACCGGCGGAAACTTCCGCGGGCTGGCCGGCCTCACCGCGCTGCTGACGGTGATGGTGGTTGCCAGCGGCTTCGTTGGCCGCTATCTCTATACCGGCATTCCCCGCGGCGCCGGCGAGTTTGAGCCAGCCGATCCGCGAACCGCCGCCCGAAATGCCCGGCTGCGCCGCTGGCTGTCGGTCTGGCACCTGTTCCACGTCCCTCTGGCGGCGGCCATGTTCACCGCCGCGCTGCTGCACGTGATCGGCGCGCTGTATTTCGTCCTGCCGCTGCGATAAGGAGAGGCCCGCCCATGCGCACACCTCCCGGCTGCATCTCCCCCCTGGCCGTGCTGGCAGTCCTGGCGACCGCGCTGCTGGTGGGGCTGGGCGCTGCCCGCGGCGGCGAGCTGTTCAGCCCCGGCGAGCTGAACGCCATGGCCGGAACGCCGCTCGGGGAGGTCGATTCGCACGCCGCGCTGGCCGGTGACTGCTCCGCCTGCCATCCCTCGCCCTGGGACGCCGCCGGGCTGCCCGGCCGCTGCATGGCCTGCCACACCGAAATCGACGCTGAGATGCGCTCTGCCAGCGGGCTGCACGGCATCCTGCTCGAGCCGGGTGAGGATCAATCCTGCCAGCGCTGCCACACCGAGCACAACGGGCCGGAGGCCTCGCTGACCCTGGCCAGCCTGGACGATCTGCGCCACGAGCGCACCGGCTTCCCGCTGGACGGCGGGCACGCTGAAATCGAGTGCGCCGAATGCCACACCGGCACCCGCTACGCGCAGGTGGAGCGCACCTGCGCCGGCTGCCACGCCGAGCCGGACTTCCACGCCGGGCTGTTCCCCGCCGACTGCCAGTCCTGCCACCAGACCGCCGCCTGGGTTCCGGCCAGCTTCCCGCTGCAGCACCCGCCCTTCCCCGTCGACCACGAGGACGCCAGCACCTGCCGGGACTGCCACCCCGCCGCGCTGACCGCCTACTCCTGTGACTCCTGCCACGGGCCGGCCGAAATGGTCGACGAGCACCGCGACGAGGGCATCACCGACATCCGCGACTGCGCCGGCTGTCACCCCACCGGCGAAAAAGACGAAGCCCGGGACCGGAGCTAGCGCCTTCCGGTACGCTCCGGGTCCCCTCAGGTTGACAGGCGCCGGCCGCCGCTGCTATTCAGCCGGGCTGGCCTCCGGGTTGGCCATGCGCCAGACCGCGTCCAGAACCTGCAGGCCCGTGTAGCGCTGGATTTCCAGCGCGTCCTGGGTCAGGTTCATCCCCTTGGGCATGATAATGCCGCCGTCGGGCAGGTGCTGGATGGCCGCCCAGAAGTTCCACACCGGCAGACCGTACTGCTCGGCCAGCTCAATCAGCTGCCGGTTCAGCCGCTCGTCGCCTTCCAGATTGTCGCCCTTGGTCGCCAGGATGGGGATCGCGCCGTGCTCGAGCACCCGCTCGATGATCAGGGTCATGTAGCGCTCGTTACGCGCTTCCCAGTGGGTGCCCAGGTGGATGATGACGATGCTGGGCTGGTGCACCCGCAGCTCGCACTCGAGCGGGGTTTCGCCCTCCGCGCATTTGCCTTCCAGGTTCTTGTTCCAGGCAGCGTACAGCATGGCCCCGGCGGTGGAGCCGCTCTGTGCGGTGGGACTGTAGCGGTTGAAGGACCCGGCGAAATGCGCCAGCGTTTCCTTCAGCTCTCCCGGCAGATCTTCGGTCCGCTGCGGGTCGCTCTCGTACACGCCCCAGAAGGCTTCCGGCTCTGAGTGGCAGTCGCCCAGCACCGAGACGGCGTGCGGGTTGTTGCCCCGCGCGATACCGTCGTGGTACAGCTCAATTAGAGCCGGCGACAGGCTGGCCGGGATGACCGGGTAATCCTTCCAGGTCGGCGGCTTTGTCGGCTCGGGGGTGGGTTCCGGCGTGTCGGTCGGGGCCGGTTCCTCCGCCGTGGGCGAGCCTTTCCCCGTCACCGGAATCAGCGCAATGGTAGGCTCGGCGGTGGGGTCAAAGGAAAACAGCCCGGCCAGCGAATCCGGCTGCGGCGCGGCCGGGTAGCCCTGGGCCGGCGGCGGGGTTTCTTCGGTCGCTCCGGCGGTTGGCTCAGCAGTCGGCTCCGCCGTGGGCTCTTCCTCCGGGGGCAGGGTGTCCTCCGGGGTGACCTCTTCTGTGGCTGCCGGCGTCACCCCCTCCTGTGCCGGCAGAGTCACCGTCGGAGTGGCGGGGGNNNAGGGCGTCACCCCCTCCTGTGCCGGCAGAGTCACCGTCGGAGTGGCGGTGGCCGCCCGCGTCGGGCGCGGGGTCGGCTCGGGGGCCGGGGCGGCGAAATACCCGCCCATGGCCAGCCCCAGCAGCGTGGCCGCCGCGACGAACACCAGTACTACCAGTATTAACGTGCGCTTCACCATCACTTCCTCACCCGTTAACTTCGAGTCGATTGGTTTAATTATATGCCTTTGTCAAATCCGGCCCGCGCGGCAGCCAGCAAGGGTACAATCACCGTGAGAAAGGACACCGGATCGGTTTTGACGGCCCCCCGATAGCTTTTGAGAGACTGCGGCGGTGATCATGGCATTTATCCCTTCCCGATGAACACGAGGTTGCCTGTGCCCGGAAAACTGCTGCTTATCACCGTGTCTTCGCCCGAAATCCAGCGCATCCGCCGCTCGCGATTTCTCAACTTCCAGCAGATCACCATGCCCTACCTGGCCCCTACCTGGCCGCGCTCCCCCCGCCGGACTGGCAGGTGGAGCATGTCGACGAAGAAGTCGGCCCGGCGGACCCGCTCGCCCGGGCCGACCTGGTCGGCATCACCTTCCACACCCCCTCCGCTCACCACGCCTACGAGCTGGCCGACGCTTACCGCGCCCGCGGCATCCCGGTCGCGCTGGGCGGACCGCACGCCACCCTGCTGCCCGAAGAAGCCGCCGCCCACGCCGACGCGGTCTTCATCGGCGAGGCCGAGGATACATGGCCGCAGTTCCTCGAAGACCTGCGGCAGGGGTGCGTGAAGAAGTTCTACCGGCCGTCCGCGCCGCCCTCCCTGGAGGGCGTCCCGCAGGCACGCAAGGACCTGTTCATCCGCCGCGACTACACCGGCGGAGTGCTCTTCGCCACCCGGGGCTGCCCCAACACCTGCGACTTCTGCACCCTGGCGGTGATGTACCCCAACCGGCTGCGCCGCCGCCCTGTGGAGGAGGTGGCCGCGGAGTACGCCTCCTTCCGCGGAAAGGTGATCATCTTCTGGGACGACAACATCTCCGCCGACATGCACTACGCCAAAGCGCTCTTCCGCGCCATCACGCCCCACCGCAAGTGGTGGAGCAGCCAGGCCTCCGTCCGCGCCGGGCAGGACGAAGAGTTCCTGGAGCTGGCCGCCAGAAGCGGCTGCAAGCAGCTTTTCATCGGGCTGGAGTCGATTTCACAGGCCAGCATGAACGAGGTCGGCAAGCGCTTCAACCGGGTGGACGAGTACGCCCGGTTGATCGAGCGCATCCACGCCCACGGCATCGCCGTGCAGGCAGGCATTGTGTTCGGCTTCGATTCCGACACCCCGGCCATCTTCGACCAGACGGTGGATTTTCTGGAGGAGTGCGGCGTGCAGAACGCCACCTTCAACATCCTTACCCCCTTCCCCGGCACGGCGCTGTTCAGGCGGCTGGAGGCGGAAGGCCGCATCCTGACCCGTGACTGGCGCAAATACAACGGCCGGGCGCACGTGGTCTACCTGCCCCGGCAGATGAGCTGCGAAGAGCTGCTGGAGGGGTTCCAGCGCGCCGTGCGGAGATTCTACTCGGTGGGCAGCATCCGCCGGCGGCTGCTGCGCTCGCCGGTGCAGATCGGGTGGGCGCTACCGCTCAATCTGGCGTATGCATTTGCCCTGGCCCGGTACGGCCTTTGACCCGGCCGGCCGCCGGCCTGCGCATATGGGGGCAGGTGGGGATGGGCGTATACCCGGAACATCCAACCTGTAGGCAGGGGCTTGAGCACCCCCTCACCCGCGGGGGTATAATACAGGTATCCATCTACCCCTACATCCGGAGGTTTCTATGTCTGGTCCCCGCACGGTGCGCGCTCCCCGAGGCACGCAGCTCACCTGCAAGTCCTGGCTGACTGAAGCCGTCTACCGCATGGTCCAAAACAACCTCGACCCCGAGGTGGCCGAGCGACCCGACGATCTGGTGGTCTACGGCGGGCGCGGGCAGGCCGCCCGCAGCTGGGAAGCGCTGGACGCCATCCTGGACACCCTGCGCACGCTCGAGGATGACGAAACCCTGCTGGTGCAGTCCGGCAAGCCGGTGGTTGTGTTCAAGACTCACCCCGACGCGCCGCGGGTGCTGATTGCCAACTCGAACCTGGTGCCGCACTGGGCCACCTGGGAGCATTTTGACGAGCTGGCCGCGCGCGGGCTGATCATGTACGGCCAGATGACCGCCGGCTCCTGGATTTACATCGGCACCCAGGGGATTCTGCAGGGCACTTATGAAACCCTGGCCTCGCTGGCCCGGCAGAAGGGCTGGCCCTCGCTGCGCGGCAAGTTCGTGCTCACCGCCGGCCTGGGCGGCATGGGCGGCGCCCAGCCTCTGGCGATCACTATGAACGAGGGCGTGGGCCTGATTGTGGAAGTGGACCCCGCCCGCGCACGCCGCCGCCATGAGATCGGCTACGTCGACATGGTGGTGGACACGCTGGAAGAGGCCATGACCCTGGTGGAGGAGGCCCGCGATTCCGGCACGCCGCGATCCATCGGGTTGATCGGCAACGCCGCCGAGATCTACAGCGAGCTGGCCATCCGCGGGGTCACCCCGGATGTGGTTACCGACCAGACCCCGGCCCACGACGCGCTGATGTACGTTCCTGCCGGTATGGATGTGCAGCAGGCCGCCGAGCTGCGCTCCGCGGACCCGGCCGAATATTCCCGCCGGTCGCACGAATCCATGGCCCGGCACGTGCAGGCCATGCTGGAGTTCCAGAAGCGCGGCGCCAAGGTGTTCGACTACGGCAACAACATCCGCCAGCGCGCTTACGACTACGGCGTGACCAACGCCTTTGACTTCCCCGGTTTTGTCCCGGCCTACATCCGGCCACTGTTCTGCGAGGGGAAAGGCCCGTTCCGCTGGGTGGCCCTCTCCGGCGATCCGGAAGACATTTACCGCACCGACGAGGCGGTGATGGAGCTCTTCCCCGACGATGAGCCGCTGCACCGCTGGCTGCGCATGGCCCGCGAGAAGGTGCCCTTCCAGGGGCTGCCCTCGCGCATTTGCTGGCTGGGGTACGGCGAGCGGGCGCAGGCCGGCCTGAAGTTCAACGAGCTGGTGGCGAAGGGCATCGTCAAGGCCCCCATCGTGATCGGCCGCGATCATCTGGACGCCGGCTCGGTGGCTTCGCCCAACCGCGAGACCGAGGGCATGCGCGACGGCACCGACGCCGTCTCTGACTGGCCCATCCTCAACGCGCTGATCAACGCCGTGGGCGGGGCCACCTGGGTCTCCTTCCACCACGGCGGCGGGGTGGGCATGGGCTACAGCCAGCACGCCGGCATGGTCATCGTTGCGGACGGGACCGAAGCCGCCGCCCGCCGCCTGGAGCGGGTGCTGACCACCGACCCGGGCATGGGCGTGGTGCGTCACGCCGACGCCGGCTACCCCGAGGCGCTCGAGGCCCGGCGGCGCCACGGCATCCGCATGCCGATGATCCGCGACTGACCCGCGCGATTTATCTAGAATCAAAAAAGCTGCCGGATCGTCTCCGGCAGCTTTTGGTTTACGGGTAAAGGTTCTACTGGCCCAGCGGGTTGTTGGCGGCCCAGTCCGATCCGAGCACCAGGACCACGTCCACGCTGGCGTTGGGGTCGTACTTGTTGTAGACGCGCACCGTGACATTGCTGGCGGCGAACAGATCCGAGAGGTATTTCGCGGTGTAAGGCTTGCCGTTGTACAGGTAAATGGTGGTCACGTCCAGCATCTCGGAGGCGTTGGTCTCCTCGACCACGTTGAGGCCCTGATCGCGCAGGTAGCCGGCGGTCATCCCGGCCAGGCCCTCGGTGTAGGTGCCGTTCTGCACCGACAGGCGGGCGGCCTCCTGGGTCATCAGCGACTGCAGGTCCTCGCCGTTGTTGGCGGCCACGGCCGGCGCTTCGGAGGCGAAGATTTCGTCGCGCAGCAGGCGGATCTGGTCGGGCACGGGGAAGAGCACCGACTGGCCGTCCACAAAGCCGATCTCGACCATGTTGGGCGGGCCGATCACGCCGGATTTGATCTTCTCCCGGTCGATCTGAATGGCCAGCCAGGCCAGCTTGATCACCTGGTCGGGGGTCAGGTTGGTGCGAATGCCCGAGGACAGCTCCTTGTACAGCGTGGGCGCCCTGGTGACCAGCTTGGGCAGCATGTCGAACTCGAGGATGCGGTCTCGCACGGCCATGATCACCTGCATCTGGCGTTTGGAGCGGGAGAAATCGTCCCCTTCGGTGGAGCGGTTGCGGGCGTAGGCCAGGGCCAGGTCACCGGGCAGGGTGTAGATGCCTGGCTCCAGGGGCACCTTCTTGCCCGCGATGGTCACCAGGGTGATGGGCTCCTGGACTTCGAGCTTCACGCCCTCAATTTCGTCGATGAACCGCTCGAAGGCGGAGAAGTCGATCTGGGCGTAGTAGTTGATGGGCACGCCGATGACCTCTTCGACCGTCTTGATGGCCAGGGCCGGGCCGCCGCCGGGCAGGTCATAGACCTCGCCCCAGCGGTAGGCGGTGTTGATCTTGTTGTAGCCAAAGTCGCCGGGGATGTCGACCCACAGATCGCGGGGGATGGAGAGCATGCCGGCGGTCTTGGTGATCGGGTCCATGGTCAGCAGGATCATGGTGTCCGAGCGGGGGATCTCGCCGGCTTCCCAGTCACGGTAGTCCAGCCCCAGCACCAGCACGGTGACGCGGCTCTTGCCGTCCCAGGGGGTTGGCTCCGGGCCGGTATTGGACGGCTGCATGGGTTCAAAAAGGCCCGCTTCTCCGGTGGGCAGGGTGGGCGGCCCGTCATTACCGGGGTTGACCACCATGCCGGGCAGGTCGGTGATCGACCAGCTGGCGACGACGTCGCGCACCAGGATAAAGACGACAGTAAAGGTGGCCAGCAGCAGCACCACGAAGACGGGGATCAGGATGCGTGCTGTGCGGTCAAGCTTAGAGGTTCGTTTTCTGGCTGCTTGGTAGGGAGAACGGTTCATAGAGGCTCGATTTCTAAGAGGATAGGTTAGCTCCCGTAGAGTTGCAAGAATAATTCCAGCTCAACGCATTAAAAAAACGGCGGGCGGGGTCGCCAACCGCTCAGGAAATGGGAGGGGGCGGGACGGGCAGGTCTTCGACGCGGCTCTCGATCCACTTGTCGCCTTCGTCGATCAGCATGACCGGGATGTCGTCCACGATGGGGTATTTGCGGTGACAATCCTGGCAGACCAGCCAGGTGTCGCGCTCCAGGACCAGCTCGCCGCCAGTGGTGCGGACGCAGGCCGGGCAGCGCAGGATCTCGAGCAGTTCGGGATTAACCATATCTCCTCCGCCAGGGATGGTGTAGAAATCTTGTGGTATTGTACCACGTTCATCAACGGTGTATCCGGCCGGCTTGAAGGGATTCCGCCCCTTTCACCGGGGTGTGCGGCGGCACAGTCGGGCAAACGTATCAGGCCTTCCATCGGGCAGGGATGATACAATTCAGCCAGCATTCCCACAAGAGAGACCCATGCTTAGCCGTATCCTTGCCTTCGTCCGCAGTTATCCGCGCCAGTTCTGGCTGATGGTGATCGGCATGCTGATCAGCACCATCGGCTCGTCGATGATCTGGCCGTTTTTAATGATCTACGTCAGCGAAAAGCTGCAGCTGCCCATGACCAGCACCGCTTCGCTGATGACGCTGAACTCGCTGGTGGCGCTGGGGGTCTCGCTGGTCGGCGGGCCGGTGGTCGACCGGCTGGGGCGCAAGTGGGTCATGGCCGTTTCGCTGATCCTGAACGGGGTGGCCTACTTCTTTATGAGCTACGCCACCACGCTGCCGCAGTTTGCCGTGCTGATGGGCCTGCAGGGGGCGTTCAATCCCCTGTTCCGCACCGCCTCGGACGCGATGATGGCCGACCTGGTCGGCCCGGAGCGCCGCTCGGACGCCTATTCGGTGCTGCGCACCAGCAACAACGCCGGCATCGCGCTCGGCCCCACCATCGGCGGCTGGGCGGCGATGACCTCGTACAGTCTGGCCTTCTACGGCGCGGCGGTGGGGCTGGCCACCTACGGGATTCTGATCGCCCTGTTTTTCCGCGAGACGCTGGCGCGGGTAGCGCCGGAAGCGCAGGTAAAGGAGCGCTTCGGCGGGTACGACCGGGTGTTCAGCGACCGGCACTTCATCCTGTTTGTGGTCGGCACCACCATGGTGACGGTGTGCTCCTCGCTGGTGTGGGTGCTGATGAGCGTGTACGCCAAGGAAAACTACGGCCTGCCGGAGAACCTCTACGGCCTGATTGCGGCGACCAACGCGGTAATGGTGGTCTCTTTGCAGTACGTGACCACGCAGATCACCAAACGCCACCGGCCACTGGCCATGGCGGCACTGGGCGGCGGCATCTACACGCTGGCGGTGGGCAGCGTGGCCCTGGCCACCGGGTTCTGGGGCTTCTGGGGGTCGATGGTGTTCATGACCATCGGCGAGCTGATCCTGGTGCCGACCGCCACCACCTACGCGGCCAACCTGGCCCCGGCGGACATGCGCGGGCGCTACATGGGCCTGTACGGCCTGTCCTGGAACATTGCCACGGGGCTGGGGCCGCTGTACGGCGGGGTGCTGAACGACAACCTCGGCCCGCGCTTCATCTGGCTGGGCGGCTCGGTGATCGGGGCGATGGGGGTGATGCTCTACCTGCTGCTGGGCCGCAGAGGCGCCCGGCGCGAAGACCCGGCCTACGCCGGCCAGGCGTGAAGCCTCAGGCGTCCTGCTGCTGGTAGTGCTCGATGCGTTTCCGCCAGTCCTCGGGCACGGGGATGGACTGGTCGAGGCGGTAATCGTAGGCCACCAGCACCACCTCGGCCGTGGCGGCCACCTCGCCGGTATCCCCGATCTGGATTTCGTTGGCCAGGGTCAGGCTCTTGTTGCCCACCCGCTCCACGCGCACGCCCACGCGAGCGACCTGCCCCAGCTTGAGCGGGCGGCGGTAGGCGATGTGGATGTCGGCCACGATCAGCCCCAGGTCCAGGAAGGAGCGGCCGTCGAACAGGCCCAGCTCCATCAGGTAGGCCAGACGGGCCTGCTCCAGGTAGGTTAGAAACTTCGCGTTGTTGACATGCCACTGGGCGTCCAGGTCGCCGTAGCGGACGGGAATGGTGTAGTAGAAGGGGAAATCTGCCATGGCGGCAATTATAACCGGGGACGCGGCGCGGCAGCCACAGGGGTGCACCGCGGACTGTCACCGGGCAGGTGTGATGTTAGTCACTTGTAGGATAAATAAGAGTGGAATAAACTCAATTTACTGGAAAAGGACCATTTTGACCCTTTAATATCCACTAATAAGGAAAAACCTATGCAGATAACCCGACAGGCTGACTACGCCCTGCGCGCCATGCTCTATTTGTCCAAAATGGGGCCGAACCAGCGTGCTGCCACCAGCCAGATTGCAGAAGAACAGCGTATTCCCCCGTCCTTCCTGGCCAAAATTATCTCGCAGCTTTCCATCGCCGGGCTAATTCACACCTCGCGCGGGGCGCGGGGCGGCGTTTCGCTGGCCCGCCCGCCGGAAGAGATCTCCATCCTCGAGGTGGTGGAAGCGATCGACGGCCCCCTGGCACTGAACGAGTGCACCCTGAGCGCTTCGGGCTGCTTGTTTGGCGAGGAATGCCCGCTGCGCAGCCTGTGGTGCGACACCCAGGAGGAGCTGGTTCAGCGGCTGGCCTCGACCTCTTTCGGCCAGTTCATCAGCCAGGCCAGCGCTGCGTAGATTCTCATATGAAGCCCGCTGGAATGCCTGTTGCCAGGGGGTATGTGCTCGTCCTCCAGGATGGCCAGGTGGTCATCGACTGGGGTGAAGGGCGCTATCAGGAGATCGTGCGCGGCGAGTTTCTCACCCTGCCGGAGAGCGAGATCAGCCACGTGGCGCAGGACACCGAGCTGGAGTATCTGAAGACCCTGGGCCAGATTCTCTCCTTCGACCGCAGCCACGTCTATTTCCCGCCTCTGCCTGAGCAGCACCGATAGCCGGGGCTGAGACGCAGCGAGCGCCCTGTGAGAAACAGGGCGCTCGCTGCGTTTAACTGCGCGAAGATGGGCGCTGAATTTATTCGCGCTGAGGCTCGGTGCGCAGCAGGCGGTCGAGCTTTTCCAGCGGAACGCGCGGGGTCATGTCCAGGGTCATGGGGGTGACGGAGACCACCCGGTCGAACTGGATGGCGTGCACGTCGGTGTCGGGGGGCACGTCGCCGGGGTTGACCTGAATTCTCCAGCGGATGAGGGCGGGCTGGTCCAGGCCGCCTTTACGGTCCACGTCGTAAGGGATGAAGTAGCCGTGATGCCCCAGCCGGGTGACCCGCCAGGGGGTTTCGGGTGTGGCGTCTTTGGGTACATCCAGCTTGAGCAGGTCGACACCAGAGGGCAGCCCGCCTTCCAATAGGCGGCGGGCGAACTTCTGCGTGAAGGCCATGGCGGCGGTGAAGTCCACATCCGCCGAGTTGTCGGTGTACTCGTCGATGTTTTCAATCTGCCGGGACACAGCCAGAGCCGGGATGCCCAGCACGGCCGCCTCCATGGCCGCGCCGACCGTGCCGGAGGCGGTCACGCTCAGGCCCACGTTCTCACCGTAATTGATCCCCGAGACCACCAGGTCGGGCGGGTTATCGCGCATCAGCTCGAGCACGGCGTAGAGAACGCACTGGGCCGGCGAGCCGTTGACCGCGAAGGCCTCCCAGTCCTGAGTGCCGATGCGCAGGTTGGTGGCGCCGATGCGCCCGTCGGAGGTGAGCGGCTGGCTGCGGCCTGCGCTGGAATACTGCTCGGAGGGTGCGGCGATGGTGACGAAGCCCAGGCTGGCCAGCGCTTCCGCGGCAGCCCACAGCCCGGGCGAGTGGATCCCATCGTCGTTGGTGAGGAGGATTTGCGGGCGTTTGTTCTTCATGAGATCCATTATACGCCAGGGGAGGCGGGGAGGATATCGATAGAGAATGGGACAGCTCTGCTAAATATTTGCCGCCATTGATATGGGGTGGATCCCTCTGGAAGGCATTCGTTTAAACAAATCAGGGGTTTGATTGATGATACTTTAATGCGAGCTGATACAGTGCCATTTTCTTATTTAGTGAGTTCATGTTTTCCTTCAAAATGTTCACATCAATATTGCATCTTGGATAATATTGCGACAATCAGGTACCCGGATTATGATCGGGAAGAATCAGTGCCGCCGCTGGTTGGCTTTGATTTTTATGGTCTGGGAAATAGAGGTGCTTCTATTATAGAGCAGGGGTGCCATTTGGTTCGTGCCCGGTGACGAAACTGGCTCCCTACTGCTTGAGAGACTGCGGGGATCTGGAACCTTAACGAAAAAGAGCCCTTACCGGGCTCCGTTTGGTTTTTTTTGTGCCCCCGCCAGAACTCGAATCTGGAACCTTTTGCTCCGCAAGCAAACGCTCTGTCCAATTGAGCTACGAGGGCATTCCTGAGTGCCTGCTATTTATACTCCAGGATATTCCATACGTCAAGACCCGCTTTTCACAATCAACCGCCCCCTCACTGCCCGGAAAGCAGGTCCGCCAGCGGGACGCCGTTGACGGTGATCTCCGCCCTTTCCGCGCCGGAAGCGTACAGCAGGGTGCTCTCCAGCTGGCCCTGCACCCGCGGCGCGTCGCAGACTCCGCCCAGCACCAGCTGGCCGATCAGGCGCAGATAAACCGTTCCGCCGTCCACGTCCAGGCTGTCCACCTGCAGGCTGGACTGGGCCAGGGCATTGTACAGCCCCGACTCGCCGTAGTACGGGTCGCTCAGGTCCAGCAGGGCCGCCAGCGCGGTGGGGGTGGGGCGTTCGCCTTCGGGCACGCTGACCAGCACCGGGATCAGGCTGTCTCCGCAGCCGACCAGCGTTCCGCTCAGCCCGTTGTCCTCCAGGGCGACCAGGTAGAAAGCCGCCTGCGGGATGGACGGGTCGACGGGCGGCGGCGGTTCGGTCGTCGGGGCGGGGGTCTGGGTGATGAAGGCCGGGGTGCGGCTGGGCTCCACCGGCGGCCGGGTGGGGCTGGCCGCGGCTGGCGGCAGGGCCGGTCCGCCGTCCGCCGGGCTGACTGGCTGGCAGGCCGCCAGCATGAGGATACTGATGGCAAGCAGCAGTCGAGCGCGCATTTCTATCCCTCCTGCCCCTACTGTACAACAAACCGGCCGGGAATCCAAGCCAGCCGGGGTGAAAAATGATCGGCCACCGGGGTGAGGGGGGCACCCAGGCAGCCGAACATCTCAATATTAACCTGATTCGGTAAGAAACGGGTTAAAAAAGCGGTTTGTTTTCATTGCAAATCCATTACAGCATTCAAGACGGATGACCGGCGGATAACAACTATAATTGGGGCAGCTTTCATGGGAGTTCTTCAATGCCGCTAAACATATTTACCTGGCTGCTGGCCTTCTCACCCGTCTTGATGGTGCTGATTTTGATGCTGCGCTTCAAGTGGGGAGGCAGCAAGGCCGGGGCTTTCAGCTGGTTTGTGGCCCTGGGGGTGGCCATAATCTTCTTCGGGGCCGGCCCGCGGCTGATCGCTTACACCCAGGCCAAGGCGGTGCTGCTCAGCCTGGACGTGATGTACATCATCTGGACGGCACTGCTGCTGTTCCACACCGCCTCTGAGGCCGGGGCCATTCAGGACATCGGCCAGGCGCTCACCCGGCTGACGGCCAGCCGCACGCTGCAGGGCCTGCTGGTGGGCTGGCTGTTTGTCTCCTTTTTGCAGGGGATGGGCGGCTTCGGCGTGCCGGTGGCGGTGACCGCGCCGCTGCTGGTGGGCCTGGGGTTCAACCCGATCCAGGCGGTGCTGATCGCCTGCATCGGGCACGGCTGGGCGGTCAACTTCGGTTCGCTGGCCACCTCCTTCCAGACCATGATCGCAGTGACCGGCCTGCCCGGCGAGCTGCTGGCCCATGATTCCGCGCTGCTGCTGGGCATCTCCTGCTTCTTCTGCGGCGGGATCGTGGCGCTGATCGCCGGGGGATGGCGCGGGTTCGTGCGCACGCTGCCCGCGGTGCTGGTGCTGGGCGGGCTGATGGGTTCCGCGCAGTACTGGCTGGCCACGCACCGGCTGTGGACGCTGGGCGCGACCGGCGGGGCCATGGTCGGGCTGGCGGGGGGCATCCTGCTCACCCGGCTGCCGTTTGTGCAGCAGGCCGCGGCCCGGGCAGCCGCCGAACAGGGGGAGCCTGGCGGGGTCCGCCCGGTGAT
>CZCB01002622.1_pt2 | contig 29614 bp, 27 predicted proteins | sample 591991 | NCBI WGS metagenome assembly CZCB01 (sample SAMEA3556809, study PRJEB10932) | anaerobic digester metagenome
TTGACTGATGATGGTGATGTTTGGTGGGAGGGTATTGGTTATGAACCGCCAGAACATTTAATTGATTGGCGTGGTAGAGACTGGACTCCTGACAGTAAAGAGCCTGCATCGCATCCTAATGCCCGTTTTACAGCCCCTGCAAAACAATGTCCCTCAATAGCTCCTGAGTGGGAAGACCCTGCAGGTGTTCCCATATCTGCAATATTAATTGGTGGACGACGTCCAAGTACAATTCCATTAGTACATGAGAGCTTTGATTGGGCACATGGAGTATTCATGGGTTCTATAATGGGCTCTGAAATTACGGCAGCTACTATATCTGATGATATTGGTAAAGTGCGTCGTGATCCATTTGCCATGCTTCCATTCTGTGGCTATCATATGGGAGATTACCTCCAACATTGGCTAGATATAGGACAGAAGACAAGTCCTGATAAGTTGCCTAAATTCTTTTATGTTAATTGGTTCCGAAAGGATAAAGATGGAAATTGGCTTTGGCCTGGATTTGGCGAAAATAGTCGAGTACTAAAATGGATCTGTGAAAGGGTCTCTGGTGAAGGAAAAGCAGTTAAGACTCCTATAGGATATATGCCTACTTATGATGCTATTGACACCGATGGACTCGATATAAGTGATGATACTATGAAAGAGCTACTTAAGGTTGAAAGAGATGAATGGCTAAAAGAAGTAGAATCTATAAAAGAATATTATAAGATATATGGTGATAGATTGCCTAAAGAATTAGAAAGACAGCTTGAAGCCCTAGAGAGGCGTCTTAATGAGTAAATAATGATTGTTAATATTATTTTTCAAAAACAGAAGTGCAGAGAATTTTTCTCTAGTACTTCTGTTTTTTAATCTAAAACTGTAAGTTTTAACAAAAATATATATAATTTTTTACAACTTGTTCATTTTTTGTGAATTTTATGTTAATATATATATAGAAAAAATAAAAAAGGAGGAGACGCCATGAAAAGATTGGTTATGAAGTTCCGTGAGCTAATAGCATCCTTTGCATTAGCTACCACGGCAATGAACGTAAATCAAACTTGTATGTGCTGGATCCACCAACCTGAGCTGCCACAAGGTGCAGAAAAATTACGTAAGTTCTAATGGCAACCAAGTTTTCCCACAAAATTGTGGACTGGCTTATTGCCAATGGAACCATCAAAGCCGAGGATAGAGAAATATATCTATATGGGTTGCAGCAAGGATTAATTATGATTTTGAATATTATAACAACTATTATAATAGGATTTTGTCTTAGTATGGTATGGCAGAGTATTGTATTCATGGTAGCATATATCCCCTTGCGATCATTCGCAGGGGGATATCATGCTAGGACACAATTAAAGTGTTATATATTATCCATAGTATTGACTTTAGCTGTCCTTATGATGATTAAATTTTTTCCTGCCACAAATGTATCTATTATGATATTAACTGGAATTGCAAGTGGAATTATAGCTTGGCTTTCTCCCATGGAGGACAGCAATAAACCTCTAGACGAAATAGAAGTAAAAGTATATGGGAAAAAGACAAGGGTTATACTTATAGTTGAAATATGCGTAATTATAATACTTTTGTTATTAAAAGTTTATACTGCAGCATTGACTATAGCAATATCACTTTTTGCACTTAGTGTTATGCTTATATTGGGAGGATTAGCACATTTGATAGGACATTTTAGGGAAGAGCATTTACGTTCTTAGACAATATTATAATTTTATATTTAATAGTCTGGGAATAAAGTCATCACCGATTGAGGTAGTGGCTTTATTTTTTTATTATATTTACGGGATTTTCATTTTTACATATTATACACATAATTTACAAAAACATTAGAAATAGATAGGTATTTATGTTAAAATATGTATATAGGGTGTATCTTATTTTTTATAAACTTTATTACTTGTATAGTATTAATATCTTTTTAAAAGGTACATCTAAAAGGATATATTACAAGCTTTTAGGGAGAGCTGACCAATAATAGGAGTAGGTGATTGCCGTGTTTAAGATAGCAATTTGTGACGATGAACAGGTTGTATGTATGCAACTACGGAGTATTTTAAAGGAAATAGAGAGCGGATTAGCTGAAAATTTTATTGTAGAGGTTTTTTCTTCTGGTAAAGAGTTATATCAATATATTGTAGAGGGAGGATATTATGATATTATATTCTTAGATATAGAAATGGGGGAAATGGACGGCATAGACTTTGGTCAGAGATTGAGGGAGGAGTTGACAAATGAAGCGACACAGATAATCTATATATCTGGCAAGGAAACTTATGCCATGGAGCTGTTTAAGGTAAGACCCTTTGATTTTATTATTAAGCCGCTGGCATATGAAGATGTATATATGGCAATGAAACGAGTAATAAAGTTTTTAAGTAGAAATGATAAATTTTTTGAGTATAAAATAGGCCACACCACATACAGGATTCCTGTGAAAGATATTATTTATTTTGAGAGTCAGGGACGGAAAATAAATATAGTTACGCAAAATGGAATTATGACTTTTTATGGGAAATTGGACGCAGTAGAGAAACAGTTAACAAATTTAAATTTTATAAGGATACATAAATCCTACTTGGTAAAGTATGAGTATATAATAAAATTTGAATATACTCAGGTTACAATGTCTAATGATGTTATTTTGCCGATCAGTCAAAGTAATCGAAAAAGGGTTAGGCAGCTGCAAATAAAGTTAAAAAGGAGATACTGAATATGTTGGAATTAAGTTTATATGATTATATTTATATTATCTCTAATATTTTCAGCACATTTATAATCTTTAAATTTATGTGTATTTTCTTTGATAGGACAGATGTAAATAAAAAAATTGAATTTATATCTTATATAGGTTATTTTATACTTATAAGCATAATATATCTAAAATTCAACGAGCCAATAATTACAATGATATCCAATATATTGATGTTTTTTGCATTATCTTTCAACTACAGAGCTACGATAAAGATAAGATCTATAGCAATAATTCTCATATATACTATATTGATGGGCGTTGAGAGTATTGTTTTTTTATTGATGAGGCTTTTATCCAGTAAGTTTGGCAATAGCATATCTACGGAGGGTTTTTTAATCATAAGTTTGATATCGACTAAGATTATTTCATATGTGGTGGTATTGATCGCCGGCGCATTGCGAAATATAAAGACGGGATTCAATATTTCAAATTTAAACTGGTTTGCTGTATTCTTTATACCTCTGGGTACTTTGTTTATTATATATACTATAATATCTGATTCTATCTATTCAGAAGAAAATGTACTCATCAGTGTCATTATATTATTTTCTATTAATATCTTAGTATTTTATCTATATGATGAATTGGCCAATGAATATAGGGAAAAAATAGAATCAGAATTATTACGCCGACAAAATAATTACTATTTGAAACAGTTTGAAGTCATGGAAAAATCTCAAGAGAACATTAAGATGCTGCTTCATGATATAGGTAATCACATTGTAGTATTACAAGCTCTAATAGAGAATAATGACAAAGAAAAGGCACTGGATTATATCAAAAAGCTTACTGATTCATTTGAATATAAATATGAATATGCTAAGACAGGTAATATTGATGTAGACAGCATTCTAAATTACAAGATACAAGAGGCCAAGGATAGAGGTATTGATGTAGATTTGAAATTGAAAATACCAGAATATATGAATATATCTTCCTTTGACATTAGTATCATATTAGGCAATCTTCTTGATAATGCTATTGAAGCTACATCTATGCTAGAATCTAATAGGAAGATAGATATAGATTTAGACTTTGACAGAAATGTACTCTTTATAAGTATAAGTAACACATTTGATGGTAAAGTAATATATGAGAATAATAAGTTTCAAACTAGGCACAAGGACAAAGAAAACCGAGGTATAGGCTTAGATAATGTGCAGAAAGTAGTCAATAAATATATGGGTGAGATGGAGATATATCATACAGAGAATACTTTTTATGTAGATATAATGATGTATAATATTTGAATTTTATTTTTACATAATGCCTTACTTGACAAGGTATAAAATAATTATACAATATAAACTAGCTATAAATAGCAAACTAAACAGAGGAGGGATGTTCTGTGCAGAAGGAGAAGGGTAATATAACTGTAAGTACTAAAGATATGCTTCCCATAATAAAAAAATGGTTGTATTCTGATAATGATATATTTATACGTGAGTTAGTGTCCAATGGTTGTGATGCTATAAAGAAATTTCAAAGTTTAGTATCTATAGGTGAGGCAGATTTAAAAGAGGACGAAAAGTATTATGTAAAGATCATAGTAGATAAAGAAGAAGGAACCCTGAAATTCATTGATAATGGTATAGGTATGACAGAAGAAGAAGTAAAGAAATATATAAATCAAGTGGCATTTTCCGGTGCCAAAGATTTCATACAAAAGTATGAAGATAAGATGGATAAGGAAGGGGAGATAATAGGTCATTTTGGATTGGGCTTCTATTCTGCCTTTATGGTGTCCGACTTAGTACAGATAGATACCCTGTCCTATAAGGAAGGAGCTGAAGCTGTTCGCTGGAGCTGCGATGGTGGGATTGAATACACTATGGAGCCATCTGATAGAACAGAACGTGGAACAACAGTAACCTTATTTATAAATGAGGATAGTAAAGAATACTTAGATTATTATAGGGTTAGAGAGGTATTAGAAAAGTATTGTGCTTTTCTTCCCATAGAGATCTACCTTGAGGATGCCAATGCAGATGAAAAAGAAAAGGAATTGCAAAAGGAGCCCATAAATGATACAAATCCTCTGTGGCTCAAGAAACCCAGTGAGTGTACAGATGAAGAGTATAAAGAGTTTTATAAAAAAGTATTTCATGATTTTGATGAGCCATTATTTTGGATACATTTAAATGTTGATTTTCCATTTAATCTAAAGGGAATCTTATACTTTCCTAGGATCAAACATGAATTTGATACATTAGAAGGTAGAGTAAAGCTTTATTGTAATCAGGTCTTTGTTGCAGACAATATAAAAGAAGTTATACCAGAATATCTACTTCTTTTAAAAGGGGTAATAGATTGTCCTGATTTACCTTTAAATGTATCAAGAAGTTTTCTTCAAAATGATCCATATGTGCGTAAGGTATCTAGCCATATAACTAAGAAAGTGGCAGATAAACTCATATCTCTCTATGAAAATGAGCGGGAGAATTATAATAAGTATTGGGATGATATAAATCCATTTATAAAATATGGCTGTATGCAGGATTATAGTTTTTATGATCAGTTAAAGGATGTAATCATATATAAGACAATAGATGATAGATATATTACATTGGAGGAATATCTTAAAGAGAGTGAGGATAGGCATAAGGGTAAGGTGTATTATGTCACAGATATAAATCAGCAGGCCCAATATATAAATCTATTTAAACAACAAGGCTTGAATGCTGTGATTTTGGATAGCCCTATAGATAATGCATTTATACAGTTTTTAGAAAACCAAAATAGGGATGTAAAATTCTATAGGATAGATTCCCACATAGCAGATAGCGTAAAGGCAGACAAGAAAGGTTTGGACAAAACAGAGAGAAAGGTTCTTAAGACAATATTTAAAAAGGCACTAGATGATAAGGATATAAAGATAGAGGTAGAATCTTTAAAAACAGATTCTGTTCCTGCGATAATGCTCCTTGCGGAGGAATCTAGGCGTATAAAAGATTTTAGCAGACAGTTTGGGATAGATCTTGGCTCCATGCCTGAGGGGAAAGAGCAGACATTGGTCATAAATGATAACAATGCCCTTATCAAACTTCTGCCGGCTTTGAATGCCAATGAGGCCAATAAGGCAGATGTAGAACTAATATGCAGACAGGTATATGATCTTGCCATGCTTGGACATGAGCCGCTAGAGCCAGAAGAGATGACAGAGTTTATAGATAGAAGCAATGAGCTACTTTTAAGATTTGCTCAGCTAGAGCGGGAATAGAAATTTTACCTCCCAATTATGAAGGATGCTATTATTAATATAAATTTTGGCTAAATAAATGTGGGGCATCTCTCATATTTAATGAAATAGATGGTTAGAATATATAGTGATAATCCTAATATGAAAGGATGATTTCAGACCGTGATCAATGTGAAATACTCAAAAAATGGGATATTTTGTGAGCCCTACCATGCCCAAAAAGGGCAGAATATACAGCTCACATATGAAGGAATTCTTGCAGCAGAAGGTGCCCAAACAATATATGCCCACATAGGATATGGACCAAATGAGAGATGGATAAATACAGGCGAGTATGAAATGATATCTAAAGGTAATGGCAAATTTGAAGTAGATATACCAATAACAGAATCAGGCAATTTAAATGTTGCATTTAGAGATGATAGTGGTAATTGGGATAACAATGATGGTCAAAATTATATATTTTCTCCTTAGAAGTAAAAATAAAGTGGGATACATATGTATCCCATTTTATTTTTTGGTAGATACTAAGGATTAGCCAATATTAAAAAGGATTGAGTTGCGTTAAAAAATTGCATGATAGTATGAATTTCATTAACTTTGAGTATTTTAATAGCTGTTTAAAATTAGCAGATAACGTCATGGATTATTTAGAGGTCAAGAAAAGATGCGGAAGCTCAAATAAGAATTTGTATAAATTTGGTTGATTTAATAGATAACTATTTTAATGTAATTTAACCATATTATTTAGAGTCAAATATTTAGGAGGCCAAAATAGGTTGCATTATAAAATAAAAGCTAGGTATACTAAAGGTATAAGTGAGTATCAAATTCACCTATTTCATAGGGGAATAGACTCATATGCATATAGAATGTTAGGTGCCCATATAGTAGATGAAGGTGTACGGTTTGCCCTCTGGTGTCCAGATGTAAAACAAATCAGAGTAGTAGGAGATTTTAACACATGGGATGGTAGTAGAGCTCCCATGGAGAGGATGGGTGATTCATGGATATGGATAGTATTTATTCCTGAAGCAAAGGAGTTTGAGCGATATAAATATGAGATAGAGACCTATGATGGACGTGTATTTTTGAAGGCAGATCCTTATGCTTTTTATGGTGAACTTAGACCTCATACTGCATCTGTTGTATATGATCTAAATCGGTATAGTTGGGGAGATGATAAATGGTATCACAGAAAGGACAGCATACTGTCCTATGAGATGCCAATAAATATATATGAGGTGCACATAGGCTCTTGGCGAAGGAAGAGAGATAATAGATATCTAACATATAGGGATTTAGCTGAGGAGCTTATTCCCTATGTATTGGATATGGGATACACCCATATTCAACTTCTCCCTGTGTGTGAACATCCATATGATGGTTCTTGGGGTTATCAAGTGACAGGTTATTATAGTATAACTAGTAGATATGGTACTCCTGAAGATTTTATGTACTTTGTAGATATATGTCATGCCAATGATGTTGGTGTGATAATTGATTGGGTACCTGCACATTTTCCTAGGGATGCCCATGGACTTGCCCGCTTTAACGGTGGGCCCCTCTACGAACATCCTGATCCTCGTAGAGGAGAACATCCGCATTGGGGTACTTTGATATTTGACTTTGGTAGGAGTGAAGTTAGAAATTTTCTCATATCTAATGCTATATTTTGGCTTGATAAATACCATATAGATGGACTTAGGGTAGATGCCGTTGCCTCTATGCTGTATCTAGATTATGGGAAAAAAACAGGTGAGTGGGTTGCAAATTGTTATGGAAGTAATGAAAATTTAGAGGCAATAGAATTTATGCAAAAGCTCAATAAAAAGGTATTTAAAGATTTCCCAAGTACCCTTATGATAGCTGAAGAATCTACTGCTTGGCCTATGGTGACAAAACCTACTTACTTGGGGGGTCTTGGCTATAATTATAAGTGGAATATGGGTTGGATGAACGATATGCTGAAGTTTATGTCATTGGATCCTATACACAGAAAATGGCATCATAACCTCCTTACATTCTCAATGACATATGCATTTTCAGAGAATTATGTGCTACCTCTTTCCCATGATGAAGTGGTGCATGGAAAATGCTCATTAATAGAAAAAATGTCAGGTAATTATAGTGATAAATTTGCCAATCTCAGGCTTTTTTATGGATATATGATGACTCATCCGGGTAAAAAACTTATATTTATGGGGGGTGAGTTTGGACAATTTATAGAGTGGGATTACAAAAAAAGTTTAGATTGGCATCTGTTAGAATACGACATGCATAGAAGGCTTTGGACATATGTAAAAGATTTAAATAGATTCTACTTGACGCATGCTCCACTTTGGGAGATAGACTATAGCTGGGAAGGATTTAAATGGATAGATGCAAATAATTATGACCACAGTATAATCTCCTTTTTGAGGAAAGGAAAGACAGAAGGGGATTTTTTAGTTGTTATATGTAATTTTACGCCGGTGCGATACGATGAATATAGGATAGGTGTACCGTCGCTTGTAAGATATAGGGAGGTACTAAATAGTGATGATGTGAGATATGGCGGTTATGGCAATGTGAATGAATATATTGTAGAGGCGGATAATAGATCTTGGAATTATATGCCCTATTCAATCACTGTAACTATTCCCCCCCTATCGATTATTGTTTTAAAACCTACTCAGAATGAAAGCGAAAAGAGTAAGTTTAAGGAGGAAGGTGTTTAGTAAAAAAGATTCATTAAATCCAAGAGATTTCATAGACCTAATTGAATTAATTTCAAATAAAGGCTTAGAAAAAGTAGAAAAGTCAATAAAAGAATTAGAAAAAATAAACCCTTTAAATATAGATACAGAAAAGATAAAACTTTTATGTAATAGGCAAGAAGAAATCATAGAGAAAAATAAATACAAAAACACAGAAATAGAGGAACACTCATAATAGGCTCGTAATAGGAGCTGATGAAATGGCACGAATGAGAACATACAAAGCAAACGGAGGAAGCATAAAAGAATATTACAGAAACATTAGAATAATAACAAGAATAATAACATTAATTGACATTATATCAAAGATGTGTTATATTGAGGTTGACAGAAATAGTACGTGACACAAAACTATAAAAAGCGGAAAGGAGGTCTAGCGAAAGAGAGCAAAGAAGATGAGAATGAAAGTAGTTGGTCTTGTAGCAGCAGTTATGGTTGTGGGCGCTCCACTTACAGCGTGGGCTATTGATGTAGCGGGTGGAGATTTGTATTACAACGGGGGGATAAACAAACACCATTGTATATTCCGAAATCGGTTGTAAAGCAGGTATTAGTCGCAACTATATGGTAAAGGCAACTGTAAAGGTCGGCGGAAATACATATACCAGTGGATTCAAGTCAAACTACGCTTACAAAGATGCAAAGAGGGTTTAGTGGGCAAACGAAACATCTTATTATGATTATTATCCTTATTAAGTAAAGCCGGTAAAACACCTAGGGCGGCGTTATTTGCCCCGCCCTAGGTGTATATGTATTTAAAGAAAGGGGGTAGGTTATGAAAAAATTTTTAAAGATTTTTATTTTTCTTGAAGTAATACTCTTCGCATATATTTTTAATGCTTCTATTTACAACATTTACGAAAAGAATAACATTGCAACCGAGAATTTAAAAGGGTATGTTTTAGAAGAAACGTCGCCAGAAATTCTCGACAAATTTTATACAATATTTACAGAAGAATATTCTCAAAACAAATTAGAACTTATTAACAATACGCTCACTTCAACAGATAAATCAGTTTATGATTTATATTGCTATCCATTAAATGAGTTTGTACAAAAGCAACCCATATCTCAGTCTATTTTGTTTCAATATCATGAATTGCAAAAGGAGGATTTTTTAGATAGTGTTGGTGTATTCTATACGGACTTGCAAGCTGATGAAATAAAAGAGATAGCTTCTCAATTGTCTGTTGGAATAAGTAATTTTGAAAATGAAGCTATTCCGTATAGTATGGTATTAGAATTGAACCTTCTTAATTTTGTAATCTTGTTTATTGTGCTTCAAATAATATACTGTATTTATACATCTTATAGTTTGAAAAAAATAGGTATTAAAAAAAGCATGGGATTTTCTACTATACATATTTTAAAGGAGCAAATTACTAGTATAGTAAGATATTTTGTTGTAATATGTTTAGTATTGCTTTTCTTGCTAAATTTGTATTACGTATTAACAAACCGATATGAGTTTTCTTATTTAGCAACAAGTTTACTTTTCTTTACTATTATTTTAGCTATAAATATACTTTGTGTTTTAATTACAAGTATTTTAATTAAGTTTGTTTCTTTGGAAGCAATGGTAAAAAATAAGACTTTAAATAGCGGCACAAACATTATAGTTCAGGTTATAAAAATAGTTTTTTCAGTAATAATCGCGATTACTATTATTTCATTGTTAAATCAGGGAAACTCATTTAAACAAAGCCAACAAGCTGTTTTAGATTATAAGTATCTGGACGGATATTATACCGCTAATGGTTTTAATTCATCAGAATATGATTATGCGTTAGCAAACACAGACATATTAGAAAGCTATTCTGAACAAACATTAGAAATGTACAATCATAACCATTCGTTACTATGTGATTTTAGGGAGGACAGTGTTTTACAGACATCACGCCCCTATTATGAACAACAGCTTGTTATCGCAAATAGAAATTATCTGAGTGAATTTTCAAATATCCAACTCAATGGAAAACCATTGGGAGAGGATATATTTAATGAGCCAACGGTATTAGTTCCGCATAAATATAAGAGCGATGAAAATTCTATTAAAGAATATATTAAGCAAGAATATTTCCGATTGATGAACTACAATCAATTTTATGGAATACCGGGAGAAGAAAAATATATTGATAAATTTAATGTTGTCTATATAGATGATGATTCTACGGTAAAAGTTAATACAGAGAATGGTTTTTCGGACATGACTGACCCCATTATCATTGTTGATACGGGCAATTTTGCAGGGCTTTACTATTTGGATTCTTTAAATACAAGATGTCTATTTTTTCAAATGGAGTCAAGAGAAGAATTTTCTTCTCTGTTAGCAGAATATAATTTAGAGCAATTAGTTACAGCCGGAACATTACTCACACCTTATTTAATGCAACTTGAAAATGTAACATTTGTTCTTGAAACGCTCACTATGTTTACGATTGTCTTTATAGTGTCCTTACTGTTTATTTTGTATATTTCAAATTATGTAGACATTTTTGTAAATCGAAAGAGATATGCGGCAAAAGAGATTCTAGGATTTTCTCATTTTAGAACACTGAAAAATCGTTATATTTTTTGGGGAATCGAACTAATTATATCGGGCGTATTAACGGTTATAAATTATTATTTTGCTTGCCTTTTTGCGATTATACTTATTGACTACATATTCTGCGAATTGCTTTATAGAGTTTATATCTTAAACGCTTTATATGAGATTGAAAAGGGGGCGTAAGCATGTCATTGATTACATTGAAGAATATCAAAAAAGAATATGGAAAAAATCAGGTTCTATTTGAGAATTTATCTTTAGAAATAGAAAAGGGCGAGTTTGTGGGACTTGTAGGCAAAAGTGGTGCAGGTAAAACGACACTTTTAAATATAATTGGATTGATTACTGATATATCTGAGGGAACAATCACTATTGGTAGTCATCAAAATTTATCCGTAAACAGCAAAAATGCTATGCTTTTGAGGAGATATACGATAGGTTATCTGTTTCAAAATTATGGACTAATAGAAGATGAAAGCGTATTATGGAATTTAAAATTAGCTCTTGAATATAAAAAGATAAAAAGAGAAGAAAAACTGAAAATAATCAATAAGTATTTGAAGCAATTTGAGTTAAGTGATATGCTTAACAAAAAAGTATATCAGTTAAGCGGTGGAGAGCAACAGCGAATTGCAATTATTAAATTGATTTTGCAAGGAAGCCAGATTATATTAGCTGATGAACCAACTTCTGGACTTGATAAAGAGAACGAAATGATAGTGATGAAACTTCTGAAAGAATTAAATGAAAAGGACATTACTATAATCATGGTAACTCACAACATGAATTTGTGCAATTACTTTTCCAGAGTTATAAATGTAGAAAATTTTAGATAGTTTGTTAAAGGGAGATACACGGTTTCATCATACGTGCAATCTCCCTTTATTTTTCGTCATATCAAGACTCATATTCAATCATGGTAAATTCGTGGTAAAACAGTTGATTTTTTAATTGATGAATAATGCTTAAATGCTGTATTTATGCGGATAATCGGATTTTTCATATCAAGTTTAATATAATAAAAATAAATATTAAAAAATCTATTCGCGAGAGAGACTGGAATTGATAGAAAGACAATTAGAAAATATATTAGAGAGTATGAAGAAAAGAGAGTTATGCTATTGGAGGGAGAAGGAGATAAACTAATTTTAACTGAAGAAATTGTAGAACCACCAAAATATAATGCGAGTAATAGAACTAAAGTTAAATTAACAGATGAAATAATGGATAAAATAGATTTTTATTTAGAGGAAAATGAAAAAAAGATATAAGAAGGAAAAAGCAAACAACAAAAGAAAAAAATAGATATTCATGAATGCCTTGAAGAAGAAGGCTATGACATAAGTTATTCAACTGTATGTAACTATATAAAGAATAAATTAGATGAGAAAAAGGAAGCATATATAAGGCAAGAATATGATCTAGGAGATGTAAGCGAATTTGACTGGGGACATGTTAAACTAGAAATAGGCGGAGAATCTAAAGCAATACAAATGGCTGTAATGACAACAGCAAGAGGAAATTACAGGTTTGCATATCTTTATCAAAATCAGAAAATGGAAAGCTTTCTAGATTCACATGTTAGATTTTTTAACCATGTAGGAGGGGTTCATAAGGAAATAGTATATGACAATATGAAAGTTGCAGTAGCAAAGTTTGTAAGTAAAACAGAAAAAGAACCTACAGAAGATCTTTTAAAATTATCTATGTATTATGTTTTAAATATAGATTCTGTAATGCCAGACGTGGAAATGAAAAAGACTATGTGGAAAGATCTGTAGAATATGTAAGGAGGTATAAAGAAGTTGTTAAAGGTTCTCATGGCTGCATCAGAGGGCGCACCATTTATAAAGACAGGGGGACTGGGAGAGGTTATAGGGTCACTGCCAAAGGCGCTCAGGGAGGAAAATATAGATGTTAGGGTAGTTTTACCTAAATATATGGCTATACCTGCTGAATATAGGGATGATATTCAATATTTGAAATATATATATGTGGATGTGGGCTGGCGTCATCAATATTGCGGCATAGAGAAATATATATTAGATGGGTTGCCAGTATATTTTATTGACAACGAATACTATTTTGGTAGGGATATGATATACGGATATGATGATGATGAACCAGAGAGATATGCTTTCTATTGCAGAGCTGTATTGGAGATACTTCCCCACATAGATTTTATGCCAGATATTATACATTGTCATGATTGGCAGACGGGAATGATTCCTGTATTTCTAAAGGCTAATTATATGCAAGATGAATTCTATAGGGGAATTGGCACCATATTTACTATACACAATCTAAAATACCAGGGTATATTTTCTAAAGACATTATGAAAGAGCTCCTTGGGTTAGATGAAGAATATTATACTTCCGATAAATTAGAGTTCTATGGAGGGGTAAGTTTTATGAAGGGGGGGCTTACCTATTCAGATATTATAAGTACAGTGAGTCCAACTTATGCACAGGAAATACAGACACCCTTTTTAGGACAGAAATTAGATGGACTTTTAAGGGCAAGGCGCAGTGAACTCTTTGGAATATTAAATGGAATTGACTATGATGTGTATAATCCAGCAGAGGATCCTCTCATATATGCGAACTATGATAGTAGAGATCTTAGGGGGAAGTTAGAGGGGAAGTTAAAGCTTCAAAAGCGATTAGGTTTACCTGTAAGGGAGGATGTTCCCATAATAGCTATAATTACAAGGTTGGTATCTCAAAAGGGGCTTGACCTTATAGAAAGTGTTCTAGAGGAAATATTGGCCATGGATATACAGATGATAGTTATGGGAGATGGGGAGCCACACTATGAGTGGCTATTTAGGGATGGCTCACATCGTTATCCCCACAAATTATCGGCAAATATATATTATGAAAACGAACTTGCACATAAGATATACGCCGGCGCTGATATGTTTTTGATGCCATCACTATTTGAACCCTGTGGTCTGGCACAGCTCTTTAGTTTGAGATATGGGACAATACCTATTGTAAGGGAAACAGGCGGTCTTAAAGATACGGTGCAGTCATATAATGAATTTACAGGAGAGGGCAACGGATTTAGCTTTACTGACTATAATGCCCATGACATGCTCTATACTATAAGACGAGCTATAGAATATTATTATAAAGAGGATATTTGGGACATGCTAATTAGGCGAGGCATGACAGGCGACTATAGTTGGAAGAGGTCGGCATCTAAATATATAGAACTATATAATATGCTAAAATATCATAGATAGGGGTACGAAAAGGAATATGCAGATGAGATTAGAAGACAAAGAAGTTATAAAGCAGACAATTAAGGATAAGCTCTTAAGTAATTTTGGCAAACGTGTGGATAATGCAAGTAATGATGAGCTCTATAGAGCAGTTGCTTTGATGGTAAGGGATAAAATAATGCTTGACTGGAGCACTACAATAGATAATATACAGAAAAAACAGCCTAAGACATTATATTATCTGTCGGCAGAATTCTTGACAGGTAAGTTTTTTGAGACAAATCTTACAAAGATGCTTAAACGTGATATATATAGGGAGGCATGCTTAGAACTTGGAGTAGACTTAGATGAATTAATCGCTGAAGAACCAGAGCCAGGTATTGGTAATGGAGGACTTGGAAGGCTTGCAGCAAGTTTTTTAGAGACACTTTCAACCTTTAAATATCCTGCATTTGGATGTGGTATTAGATATGAATATGGTTTTTTTAGTCAGCGAATTGAGGATGGCTATCAAATAGAATATCCTGATAACTGGCTTAGGGATGGTAGCATATGGATAGTTGAGCGTCCAGAAGAAGAGGTGGAGGTGCGTTTTGGAGGAAAAATATTAGAACAGTGGCAGGGTGGTAGGCTAAAGGTAAGACATGAAGGCTATGAGTCGGTAATAGCAGTTCCTTGTGACATACCAATACTTGGCTATAATTCTAAATGCATAAACACACTTAGATTATGGAAGGCTAGATCCCCTGAGGAAATGGATTTTGCTGCTTTTAATAGGGGAGAGTACATCAAGGCATTTGATAAAAAAATAGAAAACGAGGCAATATCTAAGGTATTGTATCCTGACGATACGAGCTGTGAGGGGAAAAAACTACGCTTGAAACAATATTATTTTTTAGTGTCGGCTACTGTCCAGAGTATAATAAAAAATGCAAAGGGTGTATATCCAATTGGGGAACTTCCAGATAAGGTTGCTATTCAAATAAATGACACTCATCCTAGTCTTGTAATTCCTGAACTTATGAGGGTCCTCATGGATGAAGAAGAGATGTCATGGGAAGATGCATGGGATATAACTATAAGAATATGTGGATATACAAACCATACAGTTATGACAGAGGCATTAGAACGGTGGTCTATTGATCTACTTGCACAGATACTTCCTAGGATATACATGATAATAATAGAGATAGATGATAGACATATCCATCAATTGAATAGAGTATATCCAGGTCAAAGAGACAGGATAGCTAGAATGGCCATAATAAACTATGGTCAAGTCAATATGGCGAATTTGAGTATAGTTGGAAGTCACTGTGTAAATGGAGTATCTCAGCTCCATGGGGAGATATTAAAAAGGGATCTCTTTAATGATTTTTATACACTATATCCAAATAAGTTTAAGGCTATAACAAATGGAATATCCCATAGACGCTGGCTTTTACAGGCAAATCCTAAGTTATCTAGTCTGATTACAGAGGCGATAGGTGATAGTTGGATAGAATATCCTAAGGATCTTATAAAGCTTAGGGAATATTGCAATGATAAGCCTTTTAAGGATACAGTTGCAGGTATAAAGGAGGAAAATAAGGAAAGGCTTTCAACTTATATACTGATGCATACAGGTATTAAAGTAGATCCCAAATCCATATTTGATGTTCAAATAAAGCGGATACATGAATATAAAAGGCAACTTTTAAATGTACTGCACATAATTTATCTATATCAAAGGCTATTGGATAATCCCAATGAGGATATATATCCTAGGACATTTATATTTGCTGGGAAGGCGGCACCAGGATATTTTAGGGCTAAACTCATAATAAAACTTATAAATAGCTTGGCGAAGAAGATAAACAATGATTCTAGGGTCAGAGATCGTATAAAGGTAGTATTTTTAGAAAATTATAATGTATCCTTGGCAGAACGTATAATACCAGCTTCTGATGTGAGCGAACAGCTATCTACTGCTGGTAAAGAGGCTTCGGGGACGGGCAATATGAAATTCATGCTGAATGGGGCCCTAACTATTGGGACTTTAGATGGGGCTAATATAGAAATAATGAATGCAGTAGGTAGGGATAATATTTTTATATTTGGTCTAACTGCTGAGCAAGTAAATTATTTTTATAAAACAGGGAGTTATGATCCTAGGAAAATATATGAGGGGAATATGGCTGTTAGGCGGGCAGTGGATGCATTAATAGATGGAACTATCGGTATATTCAGAGATCTATATGGCTATCTATTGTATCCAGAAGGTTCTATGGCTGACTGTTATATGATACTTAAGGACTTTGAAAGCTATAGGGATGCCCATATACAGATAGATAGACAATATAGAGATCCTTCTCTATGGAGGACAAAGTCCATTATAAATATGGCAAATGCAGGCGTATTTTCTAGTGATAATACTATAGAGAACTATAATAGAGAGATATGGCATCTTTCGAAAATGGATATGTGATGTATTTGATGAGTATAGATGTATATATCTAAAATATGGAATGGTATCATTAAAATGAATTTAAAGAATGTGACTATTTTGTTTTATGAATAGATCAAATTTGTATTATTAGGGGTTGATTAGAGTAGTTTGTGTATTTCATAACTCCCATGATATAGAGTATAGAAAACCCTTTGGAGCGGTTTGCTGTGGACAGAGAGTTATCCTTCGGCTCAAGATATCACATAGATATAGACCCAAATCTGTATATATAAGACTTTGGGAACGTGAAAGCTATGAGAAAAAAATATATATGGATATTATAGATATAGGGGAAAAAGGATATATATTTGAAGGTAAGTTAGAGGCGCCGGCGACTTCTGGTCTTCTATGGTATTATTTTGTTATTGAATATCCTTCCAAGATTTACTATTACGGCAATAACTCAGATGGATTGGGTGGTGAAGGGGAACTTTCTCACTGTCCTCCATATTCATATCAGATTACAGTGTATGACGAAAACTTTAATACTCCACATTGGTTTAAGGAGAGTGTGATATATCATATATTTGTGGATAGATTTTATAATGGCAACGAAAGAGGGCGTATACATGGATGTAAGGATGGCTATATAATCCATACAGATTGGTTTGACATGCCAAATCACAGACCTGATTCTGCTACGGGCGAAATAATGTGTAATGATTCCTTTGGCGGCAATATCTTAGGTATAATCAAAAAACTTCCTTACTTGAAGGAATTGGGTATAAGTGTAATATATCTATCTCCAGTATTTGAGGCATTTTCTAACCATAAATATGATACAGGGGATTATAAGAATATAGATCCCATGTTTGGCGACAATGAAATGTTTAAAAGATTATGTAAAGAGGCCAGTAAAATAGGTATTCGTGTGATATTAGATGGTGTATTTAGTCATACTGGTAGTGATAGTATATACTTCAATAAATATAATCGATATAATTCTATTGGTGCTTATAATTCTGTGGATTCACCTTATTATAGATGGTATAGGTTTACAGAACATCCAAATAAATATGATTGCTGGTGGGGAATTAAGACATTGCCCAATGTGGATGAGATGGAGCCTAGTTATCAAAAATTTATAATGGAGGATAGGAATAGTGTAGCACGATATTGGCTAAATATGGGGGCTAAGGGTTGGCGCTTAGATGTAGCTGATGAGTTGCCAGATGAATTTCTAAAAAAGTTTAGACATGTAGTTAAGGAGACAGATCCTGATGCAGTCATAATAGGTGAGGTGTGGGAAGATGCTTCAAATAAAATGAGCTATGGAATGAAACGTGAGTTTGTATGGGGAGAAGAACTAGATGGGGTCATGAATTATCCATTGAGGACGCTAATATTAGATTTTCTCTTAGGACATATTTCTTCGGAGAGGTTTAATAGAGGGATTATGAATCTATACGAGAATTATCCTAAGGAGATATTCTATTCAAATATGAACCTTATAGGGAGTCATGATGTGGCACGGGCTAAGACTATCCTCGCCGGCGCTCCATCTGAGCGAAGTTTGAGCCGTGATGAGCAGGCGGAATATACCTTAGATAAAAAGCAAAACATTTTAGGGACTAAGAGATTAAAACTTGCCTCCCTCTTTCAATTTACTTTTCCTGGCGTTCCTTCCATATACTATGGGGATGAAGCAGGTCTTATAGGCTACAGAGATCCATTTAATAGGAAGACATATCCATGGGGATATGAAGATAGAGAACTAATAGAATGGTATAAAACTATAATAGATATTAGGAAAAAAATAGATGCACTTAAGACGGGTGCATTTGTACCTCTTTACCATAGGGATGATATATATGGGTTTATGAGATCAGTACAAAATGGAGAAGATGAATTTGGACAAATAAAGGAAGATGGTATAGCTATTATATTTTTAAATAGGAGTAGACAAAAGAGATATTTAATAACTTTAGATGTTCATGATTTAAAAGAAACATGTATGATAGATGTATTTAGAAAGAAAAAAGTAGAGATTGAAAATGGTGTCCTCAATATAGATATACCTCCTCTAACGGGAAAGTTATATATTTTTCAGAAAAACCTTTATTTTTTCCAACATCTAGTGTAGAATAAGGGAAAGTAGAAGCAGTATGGGTAGTATGGTAGTTTTATCTTAATTTTAAATAGTTAGTATGGAAGGATGGTAGTATTATGGAATTCATATTACTTGGGATTTATTTTGTCATTTTAATTGCTGTAGGTTTCTATAGCATGCGTCGAACGTCTTCACTTCAAGATTTTTTTCTCGGTGGTAGGAATATAGGTCCTTGGATGTCAGCTTTTGCATATGGTACCACTTATTTTTCAGCAGTTATATTCATAGGATACGCTGGAAGGATAGGTTGGGATTTTGGTATTTCCGCTGTATGGATTGCCATTGGCAATGCAGTTTTAGGCAGCTATCTTGCTTGGCGTGTATTGGCTAAACAAACTAGATACTTGACTCATCGTCTAGATGTTTCTACTATGCCAGAATTCTTTGAGAAGCGATATGACAGTAAAGCTTTAAAAGTGTTTTCTGCTATTATAATATTTATATTCTTGGTACCATATTCAGCTTCGGTATATCAAGGACTCAGCTATTTATTTGAGCAGATTTTTGGTATTCCATTTATATATTGTATGATAGGTATGGCGGCAGTAACGGGTTTGTACCTTATAATGGGAGGTTATTTTGCAATGGCCCTTACTGATTTTATACAGGGCATAATAATGGTAGTTGGTATAGTCCTTATGGTCATATACGTGGTTAGTCATCCCAATGTAGGTGGTTTAGCACAAGGGATGGAGAGGCTTCAAGCTATAGAGTTTGAACTTACATCTCCTGTGGGACCAGGAGGTTTTATCCCCCTTTTCTCGTTGGTACTTTTGACCAGTCTTGGAAGCTGGGGGCTTCCGCAGATGATCCATAAATTTTATGCCATAAGGGATGAAGAATCAGTGAGGCGTGCAACTTGGATTTCATCTATATTTGCCATATTGGTTGCAGGAGGAGCATATTTTACAGGTGCATTTGGCAGATTGTTTTTAAATAATGAGATACCCATAGATGCTATAACAGGAACTCCAAACGCCGATATGATAATGCCTAAACTCCTTCAAGTTGCACTTCCCAAATCCCTCATGGGTATCATATTGATATTGGTATTGTCGGCTTCAATGTCTACACTTTCATCTATAGTACTTGTTTCCAGCTCAGCTATATCTATGGATCTCATAAAAGGTGTACTAGCACCTAATATGAAAAAGAAGAATGTTATGATAATAATGCAGATACTATGTGTGGTATTTGTAATATTATCTTTTGTAATGGCTACAACTAATAGGGCAGGTATACTCACGCTCATGTCTTTTTCTTGGGGGACTATCGCCGGCTCATTTTTAGCCCCATTCTTATATGGTTTATATTGGAAAGGCGTTACAAAAGCAGGAGCATGGGCAGGATTTTTATCGGGTTTTTTGACCTCAATTATACTTGCCATTGTTAGAGGACTTAATGCGGGTGATGCACCTATGATAGGTACAATAGCTATGTTAGTATCCCTTGCGGTGGTTCCTGTTGTTAGTCTTGTTACACCTAAGTTTTCAACGAATCATATTGAAACAATATATGGAGAAGTAGAAGATTCTAAGTTGGAATTTAATCCAGAAATACAGACGATACAAAGATAGTTTACTTTATAGTTAGGTGGCCTTCTCTATGATATTCTCAGAAGTGACAAGACATTATTGTGATTTTTAAAGATTAAAATTTAGGGTTATCAAGCTATTTTATATATTTTTTAAAAAGATAAATAAAAACAAGATAAGTTGCTGCACTGATATCTATATTACTAAAAAAACTTACATATTATATCATCTCAATATGCATATATTACCGGATATAAATTTTTATATAAAGGTTAAATTAATAACAGAATATCTATAGGAGGTGATATAATATGCCAGCAAACAGAAAAAGTAATAAAGCTCTAGTTCCTGAGGCGAGGCAGGCCCTTGATACGATGAAGTATGAGGTTGCAAATCAGTTAGGTATAAATCTCAAACAAGGTTATAATGGTGATTTGACTGCAAGAGAGGCAGGATATATTGGAGGATATATGGTAAAGCGTATGATACAGGATGTTCAAAATCAGATGAGTGGACAGCCTATAAATCCGCAACAGCCAGGTCGATAACAGGGATAGTGTAAGTTCAAAATAGTGAAAAGAGGCTATCCATTAAGTTAGTCAATGATGAAGCTAACTAATTATAATATATAAAAAGAAGACGGTCAGTAGTGGTCGTCTTCTTTTTAGCGAATTGACATCCTTCTACGTATTTGATAAAATATGCTAAAATCCACATTCAATATATTTAAAACTATCAAAACCATATTTTTAAAAACTACAATTCTAATAACCCATTCCAAGAGATATGTTGTTTCACTATGTATGAGATTTGTAGGGATATGGGTTAATTTAGTGGAAAATTTAAATGGATAGAGAGTCCATCTAAATTTTAATATTAAAATACAAGGGAAGGTGTGTCATGTATGTCAAACGAAAAGAAAAATGTAATCTTAGCCCAGTCTGGCGGACCTACGGCAGTTATAAATTCTAGTATTGTAGGTGCATTTGATTGTGCAGTAGTTTCATCTAAAGTGGATAGGGTATACGGTGCAAAAAATGGTATTGTAGGTGTATTACAGGAAGAACTCATAGATCTTACAGCGCAGCATAGAGAGACAATAGAGGGGCTTAAATATACTCCTTCATCGGCGTTGGGTTCATGCAGATATAAATTGGATAAGAATTTAGATAGCTCTGTATATGATCGGATATTTGAAGTGTTCGATGCTCATAATGTGGGGTATTTCTTTTATAATGGTGGAAATGATTCAATGGATACAGCACTTAAACTTTCCCAATATGCCGACAGGATTGGCTATCCTATAAATATAATGGGTATTCCAAAGACAGTAGATAATGATCTGTGCGGGACTGATCATTGTCCTGGTTTTGGCAGTGCTGCTAAATACATAAATACATCCCTAGTAGAGCTTTCCTATGATATAAATGTATATACATCAGGTACAGTGTTATTGTATGAGGCAATGGGTAGACATGCAGGATGGCTTGCAGCATCGGCGGCTCTATCAAGTTTAGAGATATATGATGGAACGGTATTAATATATATGCCGGAGGTTCCATTTGACAAAGATACATTTCTATCTCAAGTGGAGGAAGCCTATAGAAAGCATAAACAAGTTTTAGTTGTCATATCTGAAGGTATAAGAGATGATAAAGGGGAGCTTGTAGCTGCCCAAACTGGCAAGGTGGATCAATTTGGACATAAACAGTTAGGTGGAGCGTGTCTAAATTTAAAGGAACTTGTAGAGGAGCACATAACCAAACGAACAAAGCTCATACTGCCTGATCTTTTAGAGAGAAGTGCAATGCACTGTGCATCTAAGACTGATATCGAAGAGGCATATTGGATGGGTTATAAGGCAGTAGAGTTTGCCCTCGAAGGAAATACGGCATATATGCCTGCAATAAAGCGATTGTCCAACAATCCATATTCATGGCAACCTACTTTTGTTCCCCTTCATGAGGTTGCAAATCATGAAAAGATATTTCCTGCAGATTGGATAGCTCCCTCAGGCAATTTTGTTACACAAGAGGCAATAGAATATGTAAAGCCCCTTGTTCAAGGAGAGGTATATATTCCTACACGAAATGGATTGCCTAGATACTATAAACTAGATAAGACAATTATTCCTCAAAAATTAGGGAAGTATAAAGTAGATTAGATGATAGCTCATTTATGTTGCAGACTTAGTAAAAAAAGCAAGAACAGGCTATATATTTACCATATTTCAGGAAATAGAATGAGTGTGGCAGATAAAACTTTAATGCAAAGTTTTTTGAGTGTCATTACCTAATATTTACACGGTAAATCTTCTACTGGATATGTACACTATGCATATCATATAGGTAAAATTGGATACAATACCGATATAAAATTATGAGTTTTGGATATTTACTTGAAATAGGAAGGAGTAAGCCATATGGTATATGATCTAATAGTTATAGGTGGAGGGCCAGCTGGATATTTAGGTGCTATTAGGGGCGGAGAGGCAGGCCTTGACACACTGCTTATAGAGAAACGAAAACTAGGTGGCGTCTGTCTAAATGAGGGTTGTATACCCTCTAAGACCTTTTTAAATTCAGCGAAGCTATATGACTATGCGAGATTTAGTGAGAAGTATGGAATTATCACAGAAGGTGCATATCTAGATCATGGAAAAGTCATAAAGAGGAAAAATAAGGTGGTAAGGACCCTTGTTGCTGGTGTAAAGATGCAGCTCAAGCAGGTGGGGGTTACCATAATTGACGGTATAGGCTATATAGAGGGTAAGGATGAGCAAGGTTTTAAGGTGAGTGTAGAAGATAATGTCTATGTGGGAAGGAATCTTCTTATTGCTACTGGTTCAGAGGCATTTATACCTCCCATTGGGGGAATCGACGATGCATTGAATGAAGGGTATGCCCTTACCAATAGGGAGATATTTGATTTAAAAGAGGTGCCTAAATCTTTTGTAGTAATAGGTGGAGGAGCAGTGGGACTTGAAATGGCCTCTTATTTCAATTCAGCTGGTAGTAATGTAGTAGTTATAGAGATGCTCGATCATATTGCAGGTAATACAGATAGGGATATATCCAATATACTCATGAAAAATTATCAAAAAAAGGGTGTAGAGTTTATTCTGTCATCAAAAGTTGTAGGCATTGATAGAGGTAAAGTAATATATGAAAAGGAAGGGAAAACTTTTGAGATAGAGGCAGAAAAGATACTTGTAAGTGTAGGACGAAGGCCTTTTATACAGGGACTAGGGATTGAAAATATTGGTGTACAGGTAGATAATGATGCCATTGTGGTGGATAAACATGGCAGAACTAACATACCTAGAGTATATGCCGCCGGCGATGTAAATGGCCATTTAATGTTGGCACATGCAGCTTATAGAGAGGCAGAGGTATGTATAAACGATATACTAGGTAAGGACGACATAATGCGTTATAATACAGTTTCATCTGTCATATATACAAATCCTGAAGTGGCAGTGGTTGGTGAGACAGAAGAGAGTGCCATACAAAAAGGTATAGAATATGATATCGTAGAGTTACCAATGAACTATAGTGGGAGATATGTGGCCGAAAATGAGCGGGGTGATGGTATTTGTAAGATATTAGTAGAAAAGGAACATAAAAAGCTAATAGGTGTACATATGATAGGTAGTTATGTATCTGAAATAATATATGGTGCAGCTGCTATGATGGAGGCGGAAATGGGGGTAGAGGATATAAAAAAGATCGTGTTCCCCCATCCCACTGTTTCGGAAATTTTAAGGGAAGGAATTTTTAGGTTTTAGAGTTTAACTAGAAACATATGTTCCTCCGGCAAAACGGGCTTGTTTTGTAAAGTCATACTTTGGTGAATAACCATAATTCCACTCCCATGTTGCATATTTTTCTTTGACCATCTTATTTACATTTGATATATCTTCGCTGGTTAAGATATATTTATGTCCACCATATGTTTCCATGACATGGGACATTACAGTTTTTTTAAAATAGTCTATAGATATATCCTCTTTAAGATGCTCTGATATATTTGTAACCCTACTGGCCACAGATTTTATACCCTTACTCTTTATTTTATCAGGATTTACTTTTAAGGCATTTACCAGATGGGACACGTTAGAAGAAAATAACAATGTACCATGGTGTAGTATCCGATCTCTATATATGTACTGGGAATTTCCAGAAAATTTTCGTCCAGCTATTGTAAGATCATTTCTTCCTGAGAGCTTGGCTTCTATGCCTAATTTTTTAAGCACATCTATTATAGGTTGGGTATATTTTTTGAAGTTAGTAAAGCTATCACTGCTATTTGGCATTATAAAAGTGAAATTTATATTGCCTGGGTCATGGAATACAGCGCCGCCGCCAGATAATCGTCTAACCACAGGAATATTATGTTCTTTTACATATTCTATGTTTATCTCAGCAAGTGTATTTTGATTTTTGCCTACTATTATGGCAGGATTATTTATCCACAGCATAAATATATCCTCTGCAAAGTTTGTAAGCAGATATTCTTCAAGTGCTAGATTAAAGTATGGATTTTTATTGGTATTATCAATGCAGATCATATCATGTCTCCTTTGAAATTCAGTTGTAGGTAAATTTTATTTAAGCTAAGTTTTTTACTACTATATAATAGCAGAGGGGAAGTGTTTTTGTCCATAGACTGGCATATAAGAATCATAGATATTGTGTAAGACAAAAAATATTTAGTGTCTGCATTTTTATGAACTATTAAAATATTGATAGATTTATTTTTAACATGTGATATTATAAAAGAATACAATTCATAAATCCCATGAAGCTGTGTTTTGATTTTTTTGCATGAAATCAAATTTAAAATACTATTGACAGATTCATTAAAATGATTATAATAGAATTAATCCTATTGAATTACTAGGAATTAACGGATTTAAGTAGGAGGATGCAGCAGATGAAACTGTCGACAAGAGGTAGGTATGGACTTAGGGCTATGTTGGACTTAGCCCTCCACTACGATGATGGTTATATATCCCTTCGGCATATTGCCGAGAGGCAAGAGATATCGGAAGGATATTTAGAACAAGTATTTGCAATGCTTAAAAAAGACGGATTAGTAAAAAGTGTAAGGGGTGCACAAGGGGGATATAAACTTTCTTATCCCCCAGAGGATATAACTGTGGGCATGATACTGAGGACACTTGAGGGTTCCTTAGCTCCTGTTGAATGTGTAGATGGAGAAAATCCTTCAAAATGCTCAAGGTATGATGAGTGTGTTACCAAATTTATATGGGAAAAGATGCGTGATTCGCTATATGAGGTGGTAGACTCTATAAGTTTGGAAGACTTAGCATTAAAATATAAAAAGTAATATAAGGAGGTAGTAGTTAAAGTGCCAATAAAAATACCAGATACTCTTCCAGCAAAGGAAGTATTAATTAGAGAGAATATATTCGTAATGGATGAAACAAGGGCATATACCCAGGATATACGGCCTATAAAAATAGTGATACTCAACTTAATGCCTACCAAGATAGTTACTGAGACTCAGCTTTTAAGACTGCTCAGTAATACACCACTGCAAGTTGATGTGACGTTGCTCCATATGTCCACCCATGAATCTCGGAATACTCCCAAGGAGCACCTTATAAAATTTTATAATGTATTTGATGATATACGTTCTGAGAAGTTTGATGGAATGATAATAACCGGTGCACCTGTGGAACATTTAGATTTCGAAGAGGTGGACTATTTTGATGAACTAAAGGAAATTTTGGATTGGACACTTGAAAATGTCTATTCTACTATGTTTATATGCTGGGGAGCCCAGGCAGCATTATATCATTTTTATGGTATACCCAAAGTTCCCCTAGAGAAGAAGATGTTTGGAGTGTTTCCCCATAGAGTATTATGTAAAGACTATATACTCTTAAGGGGTTTTGATGACGTGTTTTATGCTCCTCATTCGCGGCATACAGGTATAGAACGTGATGCTTTGGAGCAGTCAAGTGAAGTAAAGATACTAGCAGAATCAGAGGAGGCAGGGTTGTATCTCATGGTAGCCCATGGGGAAAGGCAGATATTTATAACAGGACATCCTGAATATGATCCTCTGACTTTAAAGCAAGAATATGAAAGGGATATAGCAAGGGGACTTCCCATAGATATACCGATAAATTATTTTCCAGGAGATAATCCAGAAAACTATCCCATAGTCAATTGGAGAGCCCATGCGAATCTTCTTTTTTCAAATTGGTTAAACTATTTTTTATATCAGGAGACGCCATACGACTTAAACGAACTTCCAAAAATTTTACTGAAGAGAAGGGGAAAAAATGGCTGATAGATTTGTATATTTAGATCATGCAGCAACTACATCTGTGAGACCAGAAGTATTAGAGGCGATGCTTCCTTACTTTAGTGAAAAATACGCCAATCCATCTTCTATATATTCAATGGCGCAAGAGAGCAAGGCAGCTATAGATAATGCGCGGGAAAAGGTAGCAGCTGCTATAGGTGCCAATCCTCAGGAGCTCTATTTTACAAGTGGAGGCACAGAGGCAGATAATTGGGCGATAAAGGGAGTTGCCTATAAAAATAGAGATAAGGGAAGACATATAATAACAACTTCTATAGAGCATCATGCAGTACTTCATACTTGTCAATATTTAGAGAAGGAAGGCTTTGATGTAACTTATTTACCTGTGGATGAGAAGGGTTTTGTATCTCCAAGTCAGGTGGAGGATGCAATTAGAGATGATACTGTGCTCATATCAATAATGTATGCAAATAACGAAATAGGTACTATACAGCCCATAGAAGAAATTGGGGCTATAGCTAAAGAACATGGAATACCTTTACATACAGATGCGGTACAAGCGGTAGGTAATATCCATATAGATGTGGAGAAACTAGGTATAGATTTGTTATCTATGTCTGCACATAAATTCTATGGTCCTAAAGGAGTAGGCGCTTTATATGTAAGAAAGGGTGTAAATTTAGAACCATATATTCACGGTGGTGCACAAGAGAGGGGTAAGCGGGCAAGTACTGAAAATGTTCCTGGAATAGTGGGAATGGGGAAAGCCATAGAACTTGCTGCCTCTAATATAGACAGCTATAATAAAAAGCTGTTGGAACTTCGTGATATGACAATAGATGGGATTTTAGCTAAGATACCCTATGTAAGACTAAACGGTGATAGGGAGAAAAGACTTCCTGGCAATGTAAATTTTTCATTTGAATTTATAGAGGGAGAATCCCTATTGCTGTTACTCGATATGGCAGGTATTTGTGCATCCAGTGGTTCAGCATGTACGTCAGGTTCGCTAGATCCATCTCATGTACTCATTGCGATAGGATTGCCCCATGAAATAGCCCATGGTTCTTTGAGGTTGTCTTTTGGCTGGGATAATACAAGGGAGGATGTAGAGTATCTATTAGAGGTATTGCCGAATATAGTTAAGCGTTTGAGACATGTGTCGCCCCTTTATATGAGTAAATAGGAGAAAAGTTGACATAGAGAAAAGAGGTAGAAAAGATGTATAATGAAAAGATAATGGATCATTTTATGCATCCTAGAAATGTAGGCGAGATAGAAGACGCCGATGGGGTAGGAGAAGTCGGAAATCCCCAGTGCGGTGATATAATGAAAATATATCTTACTATTGAAGACGATGTAATAGTAGACGTGAAATTTAAAACATTTGGTTGTGCCGCTGCCATTGCTACAAGCAGTATGGCAACTGAACTTGTAAAGGGTAAAACCATAGATGAGGCCCTTAAGATTACAAATAAGGCTGTTGCTGAGGCCCTTGATGGTTTACCGCCTATTAAAATGCATTGTTCTGTACTTGCAGAGCAAGCTATAAAGGCAGCCATAGAAGATTATAGAGATAAACGCGATAATAAGAGATAGACAGCTGGATAATTGAGGTGAAAGGTTTGAAAAAAAAAGTATTACTTGGGATGAGTGGTGGTGTTGACAGCTCGGTTGCTGCAGCTCTCTTAAAGGAACAAGGTTACGAGGTTATAGGTGTAACAATGCGTGTTTGGGAGGATAAAAATATTGATGACAAGGGATGCTGTTCTGTGTCAGCAGTGGAAGATGCGAGGCGTGTGGCCAATTCCCTTCATATTCCCCACCATGTGCTGGATTTTAAGGATATATTTAAAGCAAAGGTAGTGGATTATTTTAAAAAAGAATATATGCGCGGTAGAACGCCAAATCCATGCATTGCGTGTAACAAACATATAAAGTTTGGTGCCCTCTTAAATAAGGCGTTGTCTATGGGTATGGACTATGTGGCAACGGGACATTATGGAAGAGTTGAATATGATTTATTAAAAGATAGATATATACTAAAAAAAGCCAAGGATGCACATAAGGACCAGACTTATTTTCTATATAATTTGACACAGAAACAACTTAGTCGAACCCTTCTTCCACTTGGTGACTATACAAAGGAAGAAGTACGACAGATGGCAGAGAATATGGGACTTGAGGCGGTGGCGTCAAAGCCAGATAGTCAGGAGATATGTTTCATACCTGATAATGATTATGTGAGGTTTATAGAAAAAAATACAGAGGAAGAGATAAAATCGGGTTATTTTGTGGATCTACAGGGGAATATACTTGGAGAGCATAATGGCATAATAAACTATACAATAGGTCAGAGAAAGGGACTTGGCATTTCCATTGGAAAGCCTACCTATGTAGTGCATATAGATTCCGATACTAATACAGTTGTATTAGGTGATAATGAACATGTATTTGCTAAGGGACTTATTGCAAGTGACTTAAACTTTATAGGCATAGATAGCTTGGAATCAGATATGAAGGTTTATGCAAAGATAAGGTATTCAGCGAGGGAGGCTCCGGCTACCATAAGCCCCATTGATGGAGGTCGAGTTAGGGTGATGTTTGACGAGCCGGCGCGGGCAATAACCCCAGGACAGTCGGTTGTATTCTATTATGAAGATATGGTAGTAGGCGGAGGA
>CZCB01000286.1_pt1 | contig 29586 bp, 31 predicted proteins | sample 591991 | NCBI WGS metagenome assembly CZCB01 (sample SAMEA3556809, study PRJEB10932) | anaerobic digester metagenome
TCCGGCGGCGAAGAAGGCGCCCGCCACGGGCCGTCCATCATGCCCGGCGGCTCGCCGGACGCCTGGCCGCATGTCAAAGACATCTTCCAGAGCATCGCCGCAAAGGTGGAGGACGGCACGCCCGCCTGCGATTGGGTCGGCAGCGACGGCGCGGGACACTTCGTCAAGATGGTGCACAACGGGATCGAGTACGGCGACATGCAGCTGATCGCCGAGTCTTACCATCTGATGCGCAGCCTGCTCAACCTCTCCTACCCTGACATGCACCGTGTGTTCTCGGAATGGAACCGGGATAAACTGAACTCGTACCTGATTGAGATCACCGCCGATATCATGGCCTTCAAGGACGATGACGGCGAGCCGCTGATTGAGAAGATCCTGGACTCCGCCGGCCAGAAAGGCACCGGCCGCTGGGCCTCGATCAGCGCTCTGGACACTGGCACGCCGCTGACGCTGATCACCGAGGCGGTTCAGGCGCGCTCGCTTTCGGCTCTCAAGGACGAGCGAGTGGCCGCATCAAAACGCATCACCGGCCCGCAGCCCGATCAGATCCCGGACGCTGATTCCTTCCTGTCCGACCTGTTCGACGCGCTGTACGCCGCCAAGATCATTTCCTACACGCAGGGGTTCATGCTCATGCGGGCTGCAGCCGGGGATTACAGCTGGGATCTGGACTACGGCTCCATCGCGCATCTGTGGCGTGCCGGATGCATCATCCGCTCGGCCTTCCTGAAGGAAATTGAGGCCGCCTATCAACGAGACCCCGGCCTGTCCAACCTGCTGCTGGACCCCTACTTCAATGCCGAGATCGCACAGGCGCAGCCGGGCTGGCGGCGTGTGGTCTCTGCGGCGGTTCTGCACGGCATACCCGTGCCCGCCATGGCCAGTGCGCTGACCTTCCTGGATGGCTACCGCTCGGCACGCCTCCCGGCCAACCTGATCCAGGCTCAGCGGGATTATTTCGGCGCGCACACCTACGAGCGGATCGACCGGCCAGCCAACACCTATTTCCACACCGACTGGACCGGTCACGGCGGGGAGATCACTGCCGGTTCCTACCAGGCCTGAGCAGGATCTAAAGCCCCTTCCAGCCAGGCCAGACACCTCACCTAGGACCCACCTTCCCCATGAAAACCCTCACCGTTCGTCCCTACCAGCCCTCCGACTGCGAAGCCGTCCACCGCATTGCCGCGGACACGGCTTTCTTCGGCGCGCCCATTGAACGCTACCTGGACGACCGCCGCCTGTTCACCGACTACTTCTACGCCTACTACACCGACTACGAACCGGAGCACAGCTGGGTAGCGGTTGACAGCGAAACCGGCGAGGTGGCCGGGTTCCTGACCGGGTGCGTCGATACGCAGCGCAAGGAGGAGGTCCAGCGCCGGCAGGTGACCCCCGCGGTGCTGCGCCGGCTGCTCCGCGGCCATTACCGCTTGGGTATCAAGACCTTCCGCTACCTCAACCGCCTGTTCTGGTCAGACCGGCGCAGAGAATGGCCTGAGGTAGACCTCTCCTCTCATCCTGCTCACCTGCACATCAACCTTTGCGAAGCCTACCGGGGAATGGGCGCCGGGCGCATGCTGATGCAGTGCTATCTGTCTCAGCTGCGGGAGCTGGGCGTGCCGGGTGTGCACCTGGGCACCACCGACCAGAACAAAGCCGCCTGCCGCCTTTACGAGAAGACCGGCTTTCAGCTGCTGGGCGAACGGCCGACCAGGGTCTGGGAGGGCATCATCGCAGAACCGGTTCGCTACCGGGTGTACGGGATGATACTGGTCGGGTAAGGGCCAGTCTGTCCAGGGATATATAGGAAAAACCTTAAAATTTGTCGAAATTTCTTGCCTGTCTTAATGTTTTTTGATAATATGGTAATGATCTGATGATTCAGCAGCCGGCCAGCGGACTTTCACAGGGGGGCGTACATCAATCCGCACAGGCCAGGCATTCCGTTTGAGCAGGTTCGCGGCGAACCGTCCAACCCTGCGGCAGGATAATCAATCACTTCAGTCACGGTCATCGGAAACGGACATCCGGTTACCACCGGTTTCCGGTATTTGATGATTACTTCGCTAATAGGATCGTGTTTTTCCAGGTACATTCGGCCCGGTATGTTACATGGTAATGAAAGGAGACAGCAATGAAGAAAAGCAGGTACGCATTCTTGATCGAAGATCTGGTCCTCGAAGACGACTGCGAAAAGCCGGAAATCTTGTCCGGCCGCAAAGAAAGCGAGCGTATCAGGATCCATATCGATAAGGAAACCGAAGAAGAGCTCTTTCATGATCAGATTGCCACCGGCGGCTAGCCGGGTGCAGCATCCGGCACCTTCTTAGCTAACCTCGATTTGAACCGCCTGGCGAAATGCCAGGCGGATTGTCTTATCTTCCTGCAGCCGCCAGCGGATCATTTATAATGGACCGGCAGGAGAAAACTCATTATGGATGGGGTGAACGCATGACCATTGAAGTTGGCCTTATAGGAGAACTGGAATACACCGTTGGCGAGCAGAACGCCGCCTCGCACTTCAATCCTGATCTGCCTTCCGTGCTGGCCACGCCGCAGCTGGTCAGTATGCTGGAACGCACCGCGCATGAAACCATTCAACCGCAGCTGCCTTCGGAGCAGACCTCGGTCGGTACGCTGGTCAACATCCGTCACCTGGCCGCCACGCCGGTTGGGATGAAAGTGCGCACCCGGGCCGAGCTGCTCGAAGTCGACCGCCGCCGGCTGCTCTTCCGCGTGGAGGCATGGGACGAGGTGGAAAAGATCGCCGAAGGAGAGCATGAGCGCGCGATCATCGACCGGTCACGGTTCGAGCAGAGACTGGAAGAAAAGCGCAAAGCTCTGGGGTAATTAAAAACAGCCGCCTTTGTGGCGGCTGTTTTCTTAACTTGACTTGAAGAAGTGCTGCTCTATCAGGAACCCTTCGCATCCCTCCAGGGTTGGGAATCCGGCACAAACAGCGACTGTCCGAACTCCTCCATGCCAAACTCAGCGATTATCTCCTGCGTGGGTACAGAGATCAGCCAGTCAATGAACTGGTTCGCCAGTTCCGCCTGAATGTGCTCACCCTTGTCAGGGTTGACCGCGATCACGCCGTAGGGATTGAACAGGCGCTCATCGCCCTCAACCAGAATTTCCAGGTTCAGGTTATCCCGCAGCGCCAGATAGGTGGCCCGATCGCTCAGTGTGTAGGCCTGCTGCTCGGAGGCCATGTTGAGCACATCGCCCATCCCTTGCCCCACAGACAGATACCAGTCTCCGGCGGGTTCAATTTCAGCCGCTTTCCAGATTGAAAGTTCCTTGGTGTGCGTGCCGGACTCATCACCGCGGGAGATGAACACGCTGCTCTCGCTGATCTTCCTCATCGCCTCGGCCGCATCCGCCATCCCGCGAATGCCAGCCGGGTCCTCCGCCGGGCCGACGATGATGAAATCGTTGTACATCACCTCTTCACGGCGAACCCCGTGACCGGCGTCCATAAACTCCAGTTCCCGCGCCCGCGAGTGCACCAGCAGCACATCCGCGTTGCCGTCCTGCCCCAGGGCCAGCGCCTGCCCGGTCCCGACGGCAATAACTTCCACTTCCGCCCCGTACTCCTCTTCGAAGATCGGCAGGATGTAGTCCAGCAGGCCCGAGTCGTCAGTGCTGGTGGTGGTGGCCAGGATCAGCCGCCCGGTCCCAGCCGATGCGGGATTGGCCGGCCCTTCGGTCGGCTGAGCGGCGGGAGCGGGGGCAGCGCAGGAAACCAGCAGCAGCCCCACAAGCAGAATCCAAAGCGCTTTTTTCATTTTTCCTCCATGAATGGTATCCGCCTTGCCGGCGGCTAATACACCATGTCACCCTGAATGAAGGCCTGCGTGCGCGGGTCCTGCGGCCAGGTGAAGAAGTCCTCTTTTTCCGCCACTTCGACAATGGACCCGTTCAACAGGAAAGCCACCCGGTCCGCCAGACGGCGCGCCTGGAAAATGTTATGCGTGACCAGTACCATGGTGGTACCCTGCTGGCGGTTGGCCTCGGTAATCACCTCTTCGATCAGGCCCACATGGTACGGGTCCAGATTGGCGGTTGGCTCGTCCAGCAGCAGCACCTCCGGCTGCAGCACCAGCGCACGGGCCAGAGCCACCCGCTGGGCTTCACCTCCCGAGAGCGTCCGGGCGCGCTGGTGAACCAGGGGTTTCAGGCCCAGACGATCCAACACGGCCTCAACTTCCGCCTTTGCGTCCTTGATCCCTCTCAACCGCAGGCCGTAATGCACGTTGTCGACCACACTGCGGTCCAGCAGGCGCGGCTGCTGAAACACAGTGGTCACCTTGCGGAGCAGGTTCAGGTCCACCTCACCGTTATTGGGGATGGGCTGGCCTTCAAACTCAATCTGGCCGGCATCCGGCCTTTCGAGGAAGTTGAGCAGCCGAAGCAGCGTGCTCTTCCCTGCGCCGCTCGGGCCGACCAGCGCCAGGATTCTCCCGGCCTCCACCTCCAGCTGCTCCACCCGCAGGACGCAGCGCTGGCCGTAGCGCTTTTCCACGCCAGTGAGACGGTAGACCGGGGGCTTCACTGCGGCAGGCTCCTTCCCTGCAGGCGCATCATCGCCAGGTTGGCCAGGAAGGACATCCCCAGCAGCAGCAGGCCCAGCGCGATGGCCAGTTCGAAGTTGCCCTTGCGGGTTTCCAGCACAATGGCAGTGGTCATCACACGGGTCTTCCCTTCGATGTTGCCGCCCACCAGCATCACCGCCCCCACTTCCGAGATGATGCTGCCGAAACCGGCCACGACCGACACAACCACCCCCACGCGGGCCTCCGAGAGCACCGCCCACGCGGCCTGTCCCTGGGTTGCGCCGAGCGCGCGTACCTGCTGGCGCAGCTGCGGGTCGACTGCCATCACCGCGGCCATGGTGAACCCGGCCACCAGCGGAAAGGCAATAATGATCTGCGCGATGACCATCGCCCCGGGAGTGAACAGCGGCGGGATGAAGCTCAAATGCAGGCTGCCCAGCGGTCCGCTGCGAGAAAGCAGCAGGTAGACCAGCAGGCCGATCACCACCGGCGGGAACCCCATCCCGGTGTAGATCAGCGCGATCACCAGCCGCCGGCCGGGAAAATTTTTTAATCCCAGCAGCACACCGGCCGGAATGCCAAGCAGTGAGCTGATCAATAAGGCCAGGCCGGTGACCCGCAGGGACAAACCGGTGATGTTGAACAGTTCAACGTCCATGAAAGATCAGTAACCTGTGCAGGAAAAGCTTTATACGCATTGGAGAATGTTCACTTGTACGGGTGCAAGTATATCATTTCTGCCGGTTCCCGTCCAGAAACAGGCCGGCAGAGGCTCAGCAGCGGCCCGGATTTCCCTGGCATGATGCTTGCACCCTAAGGGTAGGGTAATTCCTCTTCGCACATCGGTATTCTTCCGGGTGCATCCTGACCGGAAATGGGCTATAGTGGAATCAGGCCGCTGCGGCGGCGAGGTTGGAGATGACAAAATGACCAGGAAGATCCGCGTGGTAATCGCCGACGATCATTCCGCTGTCCGCTCCGGAATACGAAGCCTGCTGAAGCCGGCAGAAGACATAGAGGTGGTCGCCGAAGCGGCGGATGGTGTGGAAACCGTGCGGATGGTCACCAAACACCAGCCTGACCTGCTGCTGCTGGACATGGACATGCCGGGATTGAACGGAACCCAGGTGATCGAGCACCTGAGTAAGAACAGCCAGCCCCCCAGAATTCTGGTGCTCAGCGCTTATACCGATGAAGAGTACATCCGTTCACTGCTGAAAACAGGCGTGCAGGGTTACCTGGCCAAGGATGAAGCGCCGCTGGGGATTATCACCGCCGTGCGCGAGGTATCCAGAGGCCGCCGGGGTTGGATCCGGTACTGCTGAGAGCAGCGGATTCCACAAACATGCCATAATCAGCACAGCAGCACATCTTCAGACCTCGACCGCGCCGGGTCAGGGTCGAGCCTGACCCCAACCCTGCGGCCCGATTGGATGAGGAGGAGGAATTATGGCGGATGCACTCGAGCTCTGGAAGCATCCCAGATCGGATGAAATTAATATGATCGTCGGCTGGCGGCAGTGGGCTGACGCCGGTTCCGTTTCTTCCGGACTGCCGGCTTTTCTGGTCCGGCAGCTGGGGGCGGAACCCATCGGCCAGATTCGCGGTGACGGGTTTTACCTCTTTCAGACGCCGGGGGCGCACGACCTGATGCGTCCGGTGGTGCGCTACGTCAGCGGCTACCCCAAAAGCCTGGAAGGCCAGTCGAACGACTTTTACTACGCCGGGGACGAGAAAAAGGGCCTGGTGATTTTTATCGGTGACGAACCCAACATGGATGTCGAACGTTACATCGCCGCCATCCTGGATGCAGCCCGGACACTCAAGGTGCGGCGCATCATCGGGTTGGGCGGCGTGTTCGGCGAGCTGCCCTACGATAAAGAGCGCTCCATCTCTGCCAACTACAGCCTGCCGGGACTGAAAGAAGTCGTCCAGCGGATCGCCGTCAACCTTTCGGATTATCACGGCGGGGCCACCATCGGCGCGGTCATGTGCAAGCGGGCCGGCGAGGCCGGACTGGAATTCATCGGCCTGTACGCCTTTGTCCCGGTCTACGACCTGACCCCGCTGACCGAAACCAGCAGCATGATCCGCCTGGACAATGACTTCACCGCCTGGGTGGGCGTGATGAAGCGGATCAACTACCTGCTGGGGATGAACGTCGACATCTCCCATCTAGAAGCGAAGAGCCAGGAGCTGACCGCGCTGGTGGAGAAACGGATCGACGAGATCCACCAGGAGGCCCCGCAGCTGGGCATCAAAGATTACTTCGCCCGGCTGTCAGAAGATTTTCAGGAGCTGGAATTCAACCCGCTGGACGATGTCTGGGAGGAAGAGCTCAAACGCCTGCTGAACAAGTTCGACGATAACCCGCCCGCCGGGGAATCAGAAGACCAGTCCTGAACAGCCAGCCAGCCGGGTATATGCCGGCGCATGCCCGGTTCCATGGTATGATTTTTCCAATCCTGAAAAAACATGGTGAGCCAATGAACAACAACACCTTTCTGTCCTGGCTGGAGCGCGGCGCCAGGCTGGTTTCCGACGGCGCGACCGGCACCAACTTGCAAAAGCGCGGCCTGCCCAAAGGCCAGCCTTCCGACCTGTGGGTGCTGGACAATCCCGAAGGCGTGCTGCAGCTGCACCGCGACTTCATCGCCGCCGGCTCAAACGTGATACTGACCAACACCTTCGGCGCGCGGTCGCTCCAGCAGAAGAAGTCCGGGCTGGATGGCAAAACCCGCGAGCTAAACCTTGCCGCGGTCGAGCTGGCGCGCAGGGCCGCTGAGGGCGTGGACGCCTTCGTGGCCGGCTCGATGGGGCCGCTGGGCGAGCTGCTGCAGCCCTTTGGCACGCTTTCGGAGGATGATGCCCTGGCCGCTTACAGGGAACAGGCCGGCTGCCTGCTGGAAGGCGGAGTCGATCTGCTGGTTATCGAAACCCAGTTCGACCTGACCGAAGCTCGCGTGGCCGTTCAGGCCGTGCGCCAGCTGGATGAGAATATCCCCCTGATCTGTTCGTTCAGCTACGACCGCGGCACCCGCACCATGATGGGCGTTCGCCCGAAGCAGATGGCCGCGGAGATCGGCCCGCTGGGCGTAAACGCACTGGGGATCAACTGCGGCCGCAGCCTGGACGAGAACCTGCAGGCGCTGCGCGAGCTGCGCGAAGCCACCGACCTGCCCATCTGGTTCAAGCCCAACGCCGGCCTGCCGGGAACGGATGCCGCCGGAAACACCACCTACAGCGTGACCCCCGAAGAAATGGGCGCTCGCGTGGCGGAGTGGATCGAAGCCGGGGCCAGTGTGGTCGGCGGCTGCTGCGGCACCTCGCCAGAGCACGTCCAGCAGATTGCCATCAACTTGAAGCGGCTGCAGGCGGCATGACCGGCGCGCTGGCGTTCCCCGTCGATTCCATCCAGGTGGAGGTGGACAACCTCTTTCGCGCACAGGGCGCCGATCCGGCCTCGGTGCGCGCCCGCCGGCCTGCCCTGATCTCGCTTGCCGAACAGGCCATCACCACCGGCATGGGATTGATCAAGCCGCGCACCTGGCTCACCGTGCTGCCGGTGGAAGCGGTGAGGCACAATCACCTGCGCCTGGCCGGCGGCTTCACCCTGCGGGGGGACCTGGTGCTGCAGGAACTGAGCTCCGCCGAACAGGTGGCTGTTGGTCTGGTGACGGTCGGCCCTGAGCTGGACAATTACATCCAGGAGTACATCCATCAGGAAGCGCCGCTGGCCTATCTGGTGGACGCCTTCGGTTCCGCCGCCGTCGACCAGGTGCAGTGCTGCCTGCAGGACCAGGTGGTGCAGCAGGCCTGCGATCAGGGCCTCTCCACGACCACGCCGCTTTCTCCGGGACTGATCGGCTGGCCGGTGGACACCGGGCAGGAGGACATCTTTCGCATCCTCTCCCCGGACCCGACCGTGATCCGCCTGACTGAGAGCTATCAGATGGTCCCGCGCAAGTCCGCATCGTTTGTCATGGGCATCGGGCGCGACCTGAAAAGCGGCGTCCCCTGCGATTACTGCTCCGCCCGCGAGCGCTGTCCCCACAGGAAACAGAAATGACGACCACCACCCCGAGCGCTGGCCAAGAACCCGTCACCCTGGTGTTCCAACCCGTCGGCCGGAAGATCACCCTGCCGGCCGGGGTGAACCTGCTCACCGCCGCGCAGCAGGCCGGGGTGGAAATTGTGGCCGCCTGCAGTGGCGTGGGCATCTGCGGCACGTGCCGGGTGCAGGTCATCCAGGGGCGGGTGTCGGACCCTACACGGGCGGGTGTCGGACCCTACACCCACCGAGCTCAACCACCTCTCTGGCGAAGAATTGAACGCCGGTTACCGGCTTGCTTGCCAGACCGAGGCCCTGAGCGACCTGCGCCTGCACCTGCCGCCCTCCTCGCTGGCCCGCGGACAGCAGCTGCAGGTGGAAGGAAAAGATGCGGGAACCGCTTTCTCACCCGCCGTCCGCGTGCTGGACCTGCAGCTGCCCAAACCGAGCCTGGCGGACCTGCGCTCGGACTTGACCCGCATCAACGACGCCGCGGCCGAGGCTGGCTGCGCGAAGCTCGACCCCACCCCTGCGCTGATCGCCGGGCTGAGCACCTACCTGCGCGAACACGATTGGACCGCCCGGCTGGCGCTGCGCCCCGGGCGGGAGACTTCCGGCCTGGTCGGCTGGTGCAGCCCGCAGGACCGCGTGCTGGGCCTGGCGCTCGACATTGGCTCGACCAAGATCGCTGCCTACCTGGTGGACCTTGAAACCGGCGCTACGCTGGGCAGCCTGGGCGTCATGAACCCGCAAATATCCTACGGCGAAGATGTGGTCAGCCGTATTGCCTATGCGAACAGGGGTGAGCATAACCGCCGCCAGCTGCAGTCCGTCCTGGTCGACGCGGTCCAGGCCGCCGCGGAGACGCTCTGCCGCCAGGCCAGCGCTGATGTCCGCCAGATCATGGACGTGGTCGCGGTCGGCAACACCGCCATCCACCATTTCTTCTGCGGCCTGCCGGTCGAGCCGCTGGGCGCTTCCCCCTACCTGCCGGTCGTCCAGTCCGCTTTATCCTTCCCGGCCGCCGAACTTGGCCTGCATTTCTCGCCGGGAGCATGGGTATACCTGCCGCCCAACATCGCCGGCTACGTCGGCGCTGACCACACTGCCGCGCTGCTGGCCACCCGCACCTACCGCGAGCAGGAGTCCACACTGCTGCTGGATATCGGCACCAACACCGAGATCAGCCTGATTCACCGGGGCACGATTTACTCCTGCTCAACCGCCTCCGGCCCGGCGTTTGAAGGCGCGCACATCAACGACGGGGTCCGTGCGGTGCCCGGCGCTGTCGAGCGCGTGCTGGTTAATCCGGATGGCGAGCTGGTCGTGCAGACCATTGGCGCGGAGGCCCCCATTGGGATCTGCGGCTCGGGCATCCTCAGCGCCATCGCCGCCCTGCACCAGACCGGCCGGATCGACCGCCGTGGCGTGCTGACCGGCTCAGGCGAGAAGCGCTTCGTCCTGGTCCCGGCCAGCCAGAGCGGTCACGGCCGCGATATCGCCATCACCCGCAGGGATGTTCACGAAATCCAGCTGGCCAAAGCCGCCATCCGCACCGGCATCAACATCCTGCTGCGCTACGCCGGCATCCAGCCGGAAGATGTGCAGCGCTGGATCGTCGCCGGAGCGTTCGGCACGCACATCGATCTTCGTGCAGCGGTGCAGATCGGCCTCTTTCCGCCCCTCCCGCTCGAGCGCTTCGAGCAGGTCGGCAACGCGGCCGGCATGGGCGCCCGGCAGATGCTGCTTTCCGCTGCGCTGCGCCAGGAGGCGGATGCCTTCACCCGTGAAATACAGTACATCGAACTCACCACCGAGCCTGAATTTCAGGATCAGTACGTGAGTTCGATGTACTTTCCGGACAATCGATAAGGTTCTGCTAGAGCAGTGATTTAGCCAGCCTGACCGCGCCCGGCGCGTCCGGCGAGTAACCGTCCGCCCCGATCTGCTCGGCGTACTGGGCATTCAGCGGAGCGCCGCCGACCATGACCTTCACTTTGTCGCGCAGCCCGGCCTCTTTGAGCGCGTCGATGGTGACCTTCATGTTCGGCATGGTGGTGGTCAGCAGGGCCGACATGGCGACGATCTGCGCGCCGGTTTCCTTCACCGCCTGCACGAACTGCTCGGGGCTGACGTCGCAACCCAGGTCTACCACTTCAAACCCGCCGCCTTCCAGCATCATCACCACCAGGTTCTTGCCAATATCGTGCAGGTCGCCTTTGACCGTGCCCGCCACAACCTTGCCAACCGCTTTCACGTCGGCTTCTGCCAGATGCGGCTTGAGCACGCCCAGGCCTTCCTGCATCGACCGGGCGGAGATCAGCATTTCGGGCACGAAATATTCACCTTCCTCAAACAACCGGCCTACCTCACCCATCGCCTCGATCATCTTGTCGAGGATCGTTCTGGCCTCCACGCCTTGCTCCAGCGCCGCCTGAACCTGCTTCTTCGTGTTTTCCCGCTCGCCTTCCAGAATGGCGTCATAGATCCCTTTCAGAATTTGGTTCATTTTTACTCCTTTTGGATTGGATAATTATGACTGCTCAAATAGAGTGGATAATGATTGTAACAAGGTTTTCCTTGCTTTCTGCGGCCGTTACCCCTGCGGGTCTGGAACAGGGCCTGTCGACCCTCGAAGTATTAACCTGCCGGGCAGGATGACCTGCTGAAGTCCGCTGTCTTTTTTGTTCAGCACATCCACCAGCAAGTTCACCGCCTGCTCGACAATGTTCCGGTAAGGCATCTGCACGGTGGTGATCCCCGGCCAGGTGTTGCCCGCCAGCGGCATGTCATCGAATCCGGCCACCGAGACCTCCCCTGGAACCTCGATGCCCATCTCCCGCAGGGCGAACAGCGCTCCCTGAGCGGACTCATCCGACCCGGCGAAAATGGCCGTCGGCCGGTCCTCGCCGCGCATCACCATCCGGGTGGCATTATACCCGCCGTCGAAGTTGAACAGCGAATCCTGAACCCATTCCGCCCGGTACTCAAGCCTGCCCTCCTCCAGCGCCGCCCGGTACCCGTGAAACCGGTCGACGCTCATGCGGTGGTTCAGCGGGCCGCGAAAGAAAGCGATCCGCCGGTGGCCCAGGTCCATCAGGTGCTGGGTCAGCATGCGCGCGCCCTGGAAGTCGTCACCGGAGACGTACGGCAGGTCCCCTGAGCGGTCGTAGGGGTTGACGCGCACCAGGGGGATGCCGGACTGCGTCACCTGCTGGAGGACGAATTCGTCCAGATCGCACGGAGGCGTGGTCACCAGTCCATCGATGCGCCGCTCATGGATCAGGCTGGCCAGCTTCTGCTGGGATTTCTTGTAGGCCGGGAAATAGGACTGCGGGAGGATGTCGTAATTATACTCGTACCCGATTTCAAGGATCGACGAGAGCCAGGCCTGCTGGTTGTAGCCGCCCGAATGCAGCAGCACCCCCAGCGTATAGGAACGCTGCTGCGCGAACCGGCGCGCAAAAATGTTGGGCACGTAGCCCAGCTCGTCGATGGCCTTCTGCACGCGGGCGCGGGTGGCCTCGGACACGTACGGTTCGTCATTCACGACTCGCGATACCGTCTTTATCGAGCAGCCAGCCGCCCGGGCGACATCCTTGATCGTAACAGCCAAAACTCTACTCTCTGTTCACGTTGTCAGGGTTAATTCTATTATACCCTGCGAAAGCTGTAATTCCGTATTGGTTTTTTCGCGTGCCAGATCGTTTTCTCCTGAAAAAATGGTGTGATTCTGCAGCCGATCCGCCCGGGGAAAGCCTGGCTACAAATTGACAACGTTGTCATTTATTGCTACAATAGACTCGATTATCCCTGAGGAGGAACTGGATTATGACGAATGATGCGCATTACCGGAACGGGATGTCGGGCCGTGAGCTGATCCTGCGCACCCTGGCCCATGAGCCAACCCCGGCGGTCCCCTGGGTGCCCTTTGCCGGCGTGCACGTGGGCAAGTTGAAAGGATACACCGCCCGCGAAGTGCTGGTCAACCCGGACGCCCTGTTTGAATCATTACTGGAAGCCAACCGGCTGTACACCCCCGACGGCCAGCCGGTGATGTTCGACCTGCAGATCGAAGCCGAAATCCTGGGCTGCCAGCTGGTCTGGGCGGAGGACAGTCCTCCCTCCGTCGCCACCCACCCGCTGCAGGACACGATGGTCATCCCGGACCACATTCCTCAGGAGAGCGAAGGCCGTCTGCCAGGTGTTTTATCGGTCATGCGCCGCATGAAAGAGGCCGTGGGCGAGCACACCGCCCTGTACGGGCTGGTCACCGGTCCCTTCACCCTGGCCTCGCACCTGCGCGGGACCGAGATCTTTATGGACCTGATCGAGAACCCGGATTACGTGCGTGATCTGATGGACTATTCCACCCGCGTCGCCACACAGATGGCTTCCTGCTATCTAAACGCTGGCATGGACGTGATCGCAGTGGTCGATCCCATGATCTCTCAGATCTCGCCCCGCCACTTCGCCAGATTTATGCACGAGCCCTTCACCCGGCTGTTCCAGTACATCCGCGATCAGAAGGCCTTCTCCGCCTTCTTCGTGTGCGGTGACGCCACCAAGAACATCGCCCCCATGTGCAAGACCGGACCGGACTGCATCGCCGTGGACGAGAACGTGAATATGACCGCCGCCAAGGTAATCACCGACGAGCACAACATCGTCCTGGAAGGCAACATCCCGCTGACCTCCCGGCTGCTGCTCGGCACCCAGCAGGAGTGCATGCAGTACGTCATCGATCTGCTCGACTCACTGGACCATCACAACCTGATCGTCTCCCCCGGCTGCGACCTGCCCTACGCCACCCCGGTGGACAACCTGATCGGCGCGGCCGATGCCATCCGCAACCCGGACAAAGCCCGCCAGATCCTGGCCAACTACAAGGCTGCCGAGCTGGACCTCTCTTCCGTGGTGCTGCCGGATTACGACCATCTGGAGCGCCCGCTGATGGAGGTGTTCACGCTGGACTCTGCTTCCTGCGCCGCCTGCGGCTACATGATGGCCGCCGCGCAGCGGGCCGTGCAGGCCCTGGACGGCCAGGTGGACATGGTTGAGTACAAGATGACCAGCAAGGAAAACATCGCCCGCCTGACGAAGATGGGCATCAGGAACCTGCCGGCCATCCTGATTAACGGCGAGCTCAAGTTCTCTTCATTGATCCCCTCACACACAGACCTGGTCGCCGCCATCAAAGAATATATGAAGAACGAGGTGTAGTGTGCGCATTCATCTGGTGGGAGGTTTCCTCGGCTCGGGTAAAACCACGGCGATCATCAACGCGGCCAAACTTCTTATGGCCCGCGGGCAGCGGGTGGGCATCGTCACCAACGACCAGGGCCGCTACCTGGTGGACACTGCTTTCGTCCAGCTGGCCGGGCTGCCGGCGGTCGAGGTATCGGGCGGCTGCTTCTGTTGCAATTACGATGACTTCACCGCCCGTGTCGATGAGCTGGCGAACACGATCAAACCGGACGTGATCTTCGCCGAATCCGTCGGATCCTGCGCCGACCTGGTCGCCACCGTGATCAAGCCCATGCTCGAGCTGCGGGGGACCGGCAGCCAGCCGACCAGCCTCTCCGTCTTCACCGACTCCCGCCTGCTGCGGCTGCGCCTGAGCGGCGAGGAGCTGCCCTTCAACGACGATGTGAACTATATTTTCGACCAGCAGATCGCCGAGGCTTCGCTGCTGGTGATCAACAAGGCCGACCTGCTACCCCCTGCTCAGCGTGAAGAGCTGCTGGCCGCCGCCCGCGCGGCCTACCCGGACAAGCAGGTCCGGCTGCAGGACTCGCGCACCGAAGCCGGAGTGCAGGAATGGCTGGACCTTATCGAATCCAGCCAGTCCGCGCTGCCCACCCGGACCGTGGACATGGATTACCAGCGCTACGGCCAGGGGGAAGCCCGCCTGGCCTGGGTGGATGAGCGCTTTGAGCTCAGCGTGCCGCCCGCCTCCGGGCGCGAGGTCATTGCCCGCATCCTCTCCGACCTGCAGTCCCGGCTGACAGCCAGCCAGGCCGCAGTGGGTCATCTGAAGGTGCTGGTCGAAGCCGGCCCGGTCCGCCACAAGGCCAGCCTGACCACCCTGGCGCATGCCGACTGGCTGGCCACGCTCCCGGACCTGCCCGGCGAGAAGGTCCAGCTGCTGGTCAACGCCCGGGTGGAGATGCCCGCCGAAGACCTCTCCCGGCTGGTCCGCCAGGCGGTTGATTCCGCCGGCGTACCCGTCACCTTACTGCACGGAGACCAGTTCCACCCGGCTCAGCCTGTCCCCACCCACCGCATCCGGTAAGCCGGTATACAGCATCAGGCCCGGAGGAGCACTCCTCCGGGCCTGTTTTCGTTCCCTGTCTGTCTAGTCGTCCCCGCTGAAAGAACCGGTGCCGCCCCTGGCAAAGGCGTATTTCATTTCCATCTGCCTGGGTCGCATGGACCACAGCGCAAAGCCGAAGGCAAGCAGCAGAATGACTGCCGCGCTGGAGTACGGCAAATTGATATTGTAATCAAACAGGAAGCCAGCCCACAGCGGCCCGACCACCCGGCCCAGGCTCTGGAAGGCGTTGTTCAGCCCCATGGCCATGCCCTGCCCATCCTGAGAGAGCTTTGAGGTCAGCGACATAATCGCCGGCCGCAGCATGGCATTGGAGAAGACGAAGAACCCAACGGTGAGTGCGATTAGAGCATCCGTGCGAACGGTCAGCATGGCCAGGAAGCCCACCGCCGTGGCGACCAGCGAGAGCTTGATCACCAGCGGCTCGCCGAACCGGCGCGTGGCCGGTCCGGTCAGAGCCAGCTGCACCATCGAGCTGACCAGGCCAATGACCGTAAACACACTTCCCACCTGTTCCGGCCCGTAGTTATACTGGTGGCCGGCATACAGCCCGAAGATCCCTTCAAAATTGGCCAGGGCGAAATTCACCAGGAAGGCCAAAAACAGCAGGAAACCCAGCGGGCCAAAGAGCGACTTCCACAGCATCGCCAGGTTAGGCCCCGAGACCCGATGCGCCACCTGGCTGCGCTTCTCAGCGGGCAGCGACTCGGGCAGCAGGATCAGCACCAGCACCATCGAAAGCAGCGAGAGGGCCGATGCCAGGAAGAAAGGCGTGGCCAGCGAATCTCCCACCAGCCAGCCGCCCAGCCCCGGCCCCAGGATCATGCCCACACCCATGGCGGCGCCGATGGTACCCATGCCGCTGCCGCGGTCTTTTTCGGTGGTACTGTCGCTGATATACGCCATCGCCGTCGGCATGGTGGCCGAGGACAGGATGCCCCCCAGCCCGCGGAAGATAAACAGCGTCAGGAAGCTGCTGGCCATCCCCATCAGCGCCATGGAAATGGCATTCCCCAGAATACCCATCACCAGGACCTTCTTGCGGCCAACCCGGTCCGAGAGCGAGCCCCAGATGGGGGAAAAAATAAACTGCATGATGGAAAAAACCGCCATCATCGCGCCCAGGCCAGAACCGCTGGCGCCGAAATACTCGACATAAAACGGCATGATGGGGATGATCATGCCGAAACCGAGCATCATCACCACCATGGTGAAAAACAGTGTTAGCACCTTTGGGTTCTTAAACATTAACTTCCTCGTCAATGGCAGCGATCTGCCGGTTCTCAATTACTGATAAATATTTTCGCAGCAGTTCCAGCGCAGCGGACCGCTCTGAAGGCGATATTTCCACCATCAACTGCCGGAACCAGCCGCGTTTGAAAGCCCGGATCTCTTCCACCAGCTGCTCGCCCTTCGGGGTGATCTTCACCCGCAGCGCCCGCCGGTCAGACCGCCAGGCCGGCCTCCCCCAGCCGGTCGACGATCCCGCTCATGGTGGGCATCACCTGGTGCAGGGCCGCTGCCATATGGCTCATGCTGCAGCCATCCGGGTGATCCAACAGGCAGCGCAGGGCGATAAACTGGGGAACCGTGATGCGGAACCTGGCCAGCTCCTGCTCAAACCGCCGCCGGGTAAACCAGCTCAGGCGCATGTACAGCTCTTCGAACTGGTGTACATCTTGCTCCAGCCGGGGATCCAGCTCGTTGATCAATGATTCTCCTTCCACCGCATACTTCACAACGGTAATAATTAGCGGCGCTAATTATATGCCCGCCGGGGTGGATCGTCAAGCTGATGAACCCGGGGAAAGACACCTCGATACGCAGGACCCGGCGACCCCGCCAGAGGATGGTTTTCTAAACCGGCAGGCGGAATTCAATCTGGCTGTTCAAGATGCGGGCCTGGTAATTGGGTTGGGCATAAGTGCTCGGCCCGTGGACCACGCTGCCGTCGCGCACATCATAGACCGAATGGTGCCAGGGGCACTCGACGCAGTAACCGTCAAAGCTGCCTTCCTCCAGCGGCCCGCCTTCGTGTGAGCACACCGCACCGATCGCGTACACAGTCCCGCCGTAGCGGTACAGCAGCACCGGATGGCCGTCCACCTCCCGCCGGATCGCCTGTCCCTCGGCCAGATCATATTCGCTCATCACCGGCGTCCAGTCCTGCGGCCTGTCCGGAGTCTGGTTTTTGTTCACCCCGACCCGGTAACGGTAGCTCAGCTCCCCGCCCAGCCAGGCTGTAAAGGTCAGCATCCCGGCAACCAGCGAGGACAGCATCACTGCGTTGTTCCGGTTTCCCTTGCGCCGCTGCGTCAGGGATACAACGTTCAGGATCAGGCTCAGCGTGTTCAGCAGCCCGTGAATCATACCAGTCTTCACTGCCCGCTGAGAGATGGTGGAATAATCCGTGAAACCGGCGATCGCCGTCGGGACGGCCGCCGCCACACCGAGCGTGATCAGCTGGTCTGCCGCCTGCTCAAAGCGGCTTTCCCTGCGGTTGAGGTTGAATAAATCGATCAGCGCGCCCAGTGTCCAGGTTGAAACCACCAGGTCAGTCAGCAGCGGGTGAAGGGGATGACCCAGCCAGACGCCGTGAAAAAAGTCCGCGATAGCCCGTACCGTCGTTCCCCCTGACAGCACTGCGCCGTGAATCCCCCGGGAAACGGTGTAAGCCGTGTTCTCCAGCCCGGGCACGGTTTCGAGAACCTCTTCGGTCAATACCTTATCCATATTCGCACGCTCCTTCCCTCGGCCAGCAGATGAAAAAGGAGACGGACATTGGGGATTTGCCGCCTGTACGCCTGCCTTCACTATGCGCCGGGAAAGAGCGGAGTTCAATGGGGAACATCCGTATCCCCGGGAGGATTTTCCCTAAAGCCCGATGGCTGCCGGGTAGAAGCGCGGGCAAATAAAAAATCCCCGCTCACTGCAGGGATTCCCAGTGGCGAGGGTGAGGGTCGAACTCACGACCAAGGGCTTATGAGTCCCCTGCTCTACCACTGAGCTACCTCGCCAACGGACGCTAGTTTACCACCGGTCCCCCGGTTTGTCAATCTTAATTTACATATCCCAGGCCCTTTTCTTTCATCGAAACGTAACGGCCCTGCCCGATGATCAGGTGGTCCAGCACGTTGATGTCCAGCAGCTTGCCGGCCTGCACGATGGCCCGGGTCAGAGCGATGTCTTCCGGGCTGGCCGACGGGTCTCCGCTGGGGTGATTGTGCACCACCAGGATGCTGGCCGAGCTTGTCTGGATGGCCTTCTTGAACAGCTCCCCCACCCGCACGGTGGAAGCGTTCAGCGAGCCTTTGTAAATGCGCTCAATATCCTGCACCCGGTTGCGGATGTCCAGCAGCATCACCCACAGTTCCTCATGGTCCAGCGCGCTCATCTCGTACTGCACCAGCGCCGCCGCGGTGGCAGGGTTGCTGATCACCGGCTTATCCTCCGGCACCTCCAGCCGCAGCCGGTTGCCCAGCTCGATGGCCGCCTTGATCTGCGCCGCCTTGGCCGGGCCGATGCCCTTCTCGCTGCACACTTCCTGGAAAGACGCCCGGTGAAGCCCGTGCAGTCCCTTGAAGCGTGCCAGCAGCCGCTGGCCGACCTGCACGGCATTCTCGCCCTGTACGCCCACGCGCAGCAGGATGGCCAGCAGCTCGGCAGTTGTCAGCGCACCCGGACCGAGCCGTTCCAGCCGTTCGCGCGGCCGTTCGTCACGGTCCAGGTCAGTGATGCGGTATGCGGCAACCGTTTCGCGGCTTTTTCTCATCCATGCCCTCCTCGAGGATGGGATTATTTGCATCATGGGAATAAGAAAACTATACTATAGGGAATACTCCTGATCAAGCCTGAAGCTGGCCCGGTTCTTCGCATACGATCATCCATGCTATAATTCCGCTGGAGCCCCCATGTCGAATATTCTGTCCGAAATGAACAGTTATGTGCTCATCGCAGCTGCGCTGGGCGTGGCCTTCACTGCCGTGCTGTGGATCAGCCTGGTAGTCTGGACCTACCGGGATGCTCGCTCGCGCACGCGGGATCCGCTGGCCCGAATTCTGGCCGTCCTGGTGGTCACCGCGCTCTTCCTTCCCGGTCTGCTGATTTACTTGCTGCTTCGCCCGGCGCGTACCCTGGAAGAAGAGTACCAGCGTACCCTGGAAGAAGAAACCCTGCTGCAGGTAGTGGAAGACGCTGCGCTGTGCCCCGGCTGCAGCCGCCGTGTCCAGCCGGACTGGCTGGTCTGCCCGGGTTGTCATACCCTGCTGAAGAAGACCTGCGCCAAATGCGGGCGGCTGCTGGAGCTTCCCTGGGACATCTGTCCCTACTGCGCCACACCTGTGCACGGCGGTGAGAAAGAAAACCTCAGCCTGGATGAAGTGCTCCAGTCCCTCCCAGGTGAATAGCCGGCCCCAACAGCGCATCCCCGAAATCCGTCTCCCATCAGTTATAATTTCAACATGTTGGATGTGGTGAAGATCGAACCAATCGACTACTTAATCATTGGTCACATTACCCGTGACCTGCTGCCGTCGGGCGCCGGCTCCACGCTGGGCGGGACGGCAACCTATTCCGCGCTGACGGCTCAGGCCGCGGGGATGCGCGTGGGCGTGGTCACCTCGCACGCGGAGGTCAGCGAGCCGTACGAGCTGCGCAGCGTTCAGGTCATCACCGCCACATCTGAGAAGACCACCACGTTCGAGAACATCCAGACCCCCACCGGGCGCGTGCAGCGGCTGCATTACCGCGCCCGCGACCTGGACATTTCCATGGTGCCTGAAACCTGGCGAACGGCCCCCATCGTGCACCTCGGCCCGGTAGCCCAGGAAGTGGACCCCAAGCTGGTTCGCGCCTTTCCGAACGCCCTGATCGGCCTCACCCTGCAGGGCTGGCTGCGGGAATGGAACCAGCAAGGCGAGGTGCGCTTTACCGAATGGCCCGAAGCCAGCTTCGTTCTGCAGCAGGCCTCCGCGGCGGTGCTCAGCATCGAGGACGTGGCCGGGGACGAGCGGATTATCGATGAGCTGGCGACCTCCATCCGCATCCTGGTCGTCACCGAAGGCGCGAAGGGCGCCCGCCTCTACTGGAACGGGGATGTGCGCAAGTTCCGCGCCCCGACCGTGAAGGAAGTCGACCCGACCGGCGCGGGGGATGTGTTCGCGGCAGCCTTCTTCATCCGCCTGTACCAGACCCGTGACCCCTGGGAGGCGGCCCGGTTCGCCACGCAACTTGCCAGCATCTCCGTCACCCGCCCCGGGATCTCCGGCATTCCAACTCCCTCCGAAGTGAAAGCAAACCTGATCGAAGTACTCCCATAATGGATCCTACAGCCAACATTTACGCGCTCGTTAACCAGAAAGGCGGGGTGGGGAAGACGACCAGTGCCATTAATCTGGCAGCTTATCTGGGTTATTACGGTCAGCGGGTGCTGCTGGTCGACCTGGACCCCCAGGCAAACGCCACCTCCTCGCTGGGTGTGGATAAGCGCACCGTCCGCGCCGGAACTTACGAAGTTCTGATGGGCCAGACCCCCATCGGCCCGGCGATATTGCACAACCCTCGGTTGAAAATATCACTGCTGCCCTCTTCCCCGGCGCTGGCCGGAGCGGAGGTCGAGTTGATCCAGGTCCCCAACCGTGAGCGGCAGCTGCGCGGCGTGCTCACAGCGGTGGAAAACCGCTACGATTACATCCTGATCGACTGCCCGCCATCGCTCAGCCTGCTGACCATTAACGGGCTGGTGGCCGCCCGCACCGGCCTGATCATTCCGGTCCAGTGCGAATACCTGGCGCTGGAAGGCCTGGGGCAGCTGACGCAGACCATCGAGCGCGTGCGCTCATCCATGTTCAACGAACTCACGGTCCGCGGCGTGGTGTTGACAATGTTCGACGGCCGCACCCGCCTGGCGGTGGACGTGGTCAACGAGGTGCGCCGCTTCTTCCCGGACCACGTATTTGACGCAGTGATCCCCCGCTCCATCCGGGTGGCTGAAGCCCCGTCCTACGGCCTGCCCATTTCGCTGTACGCGCCGGAATCACCGGCGGCGAAAGCTTATGCCCAGCTGGCACGAGAATTGCTACAAAAGGACGGGGTACTCATACCAGAAATAGAAGAGTAGGTCTATGGCACGCAAAAGTGGATTGGGTAAAGGGCTGGAAGCGCTCATACCGGGCGACTCCTTAACTGCTGGCCAGGATTCTGTCCTGCAGGTTCCCGTCGAACGGATTGTCCCCAATCCACAGCAGCCCCGGCTGGAAATGAACGAGGACGACCTGCAGGAGCTGGCCGCCTCCATCCAGGAGCACGGCATCCTGCAGCCGCTGGTAGTCTCGCGCACGGATGCGGCCGGTGAGTACACCCTGATCGCAGGCGAGCGGCGGCTGCGCGCGGCCAGGTTGGCCGGCCTGCGAACCGTGCCGGTCATCGTTCGCACCGCGTCCGAGCAGCAGCGCCTGGAGCTGGCCCTGATCGAAAACGTGCAGCGCGCCGACCTGTCGCCGCTGGAGACGGCCGCGGCCTACAACATGCTGGCCGAAGATTTCGGCCTGTCGCACGAAGATATTGCGCGCCGGGTGGGCAAGAGCCGGGTGGCCGTCACCAACGCGCTGCGGCTGCTCAAGCTGGCGCCCAAAGCCCGCCAGGCATTGGAAAAAGGGCTGATCAGCGAAGGTCACGCCCGCGCGCTGCTGGGCCTGAACCTGCCCGCCGCGCAGGAGAGCGCGCTGGCGACGGTGATCAAGAACGAACTGAACGTGCGCCAGACGGAAGAACTGGTGCGCAAGCTCAACGGCCAGCGCCCCGAGCGTAAGCCTGCCCCTGCCCCCGCCCCCGAGGTCACCGACCTGGAAGAGCGTCTTCAGCAGCGCCTGGGAACCCGGGTCAACCTGAAACCCTCAAAGAAAGGCGGGCGGGTGATTATCCATTACTACTCAGACGAAGATCTGGAATCACTGCTCAACCATTTACTGAGAGAAGAATAATGCGCATCCTTCATCATGCGAGGATCTACACCCCGGAACCCGCTGGTCCGGCGGTCACCGCCCTGGCGATCGACCGAGGGCTTATTATCGCCATGGGTTCTGATGATGAGGTGCTGGCGCTGCGCCAGCACGGCGCCGAGGTGGAGGATCTTGGCGGACGGACGGTGTGGCCCGGCCTGATTGATGCACACCTGCACCTTCAGCATTACGCTGCCAGCCTGCAGCTGGTTGACTGTGAGACCGCCACAAAGGAAGAATGCCTGCGCCGGGTCGCGGAGCGCGCCCGCTCGGCAAAGCCCGGCGATTGGATTCTCGGTCACGGCTGGAACCAGAACCTCTGGCCGGAAGGGTTCGGGGATGCGGACGAGCTTGAAGCCGCCGCGCCCGGACACCCGGTGTACCTAACAGCCAAATCGCTTCACGCCGCCTGGGCCAATCGCACCGCAATGCAGCTGGCCGGCATCACCGCCGCCACCCCGGACCCGGAGGACGGGTCGCTTCTGCGTGATGCCAGCGGCCGCCCCACCGGCATCCTGCTGGAAGAAGCCATGCAGCTGGTCGCCGGACACCTGCCGGCTGCCAGCGCGGACGAGATCTCCCGGCAAATTGAGCAGGCGCAGGCCAACCTGTGGCAGGTCGGCCTGACCGGCGTCCACGACCTGGACCGCCGGGACTGCTTCATCGCCCTGCAGCAGCTGGACCGGGAAGGCAAGCTGCGCCTGCGCGTGGTCAAGGGCATCCCGGCGGAGGATCTGGAGCACGCTGCGGCACTGGGCCTGCGCAGCGGTTTCGGCAGCGACTTCCTGCACATCGGACCGGTCAAATTCTTCGCCGACGGCGCGCTGGGGCCGCAGACGGCGGCCATGTTCCAGCCTTACAATGGCAGTCCGGACAACACCGGGGTGCTGATGCTGGACTCAGAGCATCTTTTCGAAGCCGGCCAGACCGCCGTGCGCGGCGGGCTGAGCCTGGCGGTGCACGCCATCGGTGACCGGGCCGTGCACGAGGTTATTGAAGCCTACGCGCAGCTTCGGGCCTTCGAGCAGTCCGAGGGGCTGCCGGCCCTGCGCCACCGCATCGAGCACGTCCAGGTGCTGCACCCACAGGACGTCTCGCGCCTGGCACAGCTGGACGTGATTGCCTCCATGCAGCCCATCCATGCCACCTCGGACATGTTCACCGCCGACCGGTACTGGGGCGAGCGCTCCGCGCTGGCCTACGCCTTCCGCACCCTGCTGGACCAGGGAACACGCCTGGCTTTCGGGTCTGATGCCCCCGTCGAACCGCCCAACCCCTTCCTGGGCATGCACGCCGCAGTCCACCGCCGGCTGCCGTCCGGTGAGCCAGGTGAAGACGGCTGGCGGCCTGAGCAGCGCATCCGCCTGGCAGAAGCGCTGGCCGCCTACACCACCGGCGCGGCCTACGCCGGCGGATTGGAAGACCGTCTGGGACGGCTGGTGCCCGGGTACAAAGCTGACCTGATCGTCCTGCCTGAAGATCCCTTCCAGCTGCCCCCGGATAGACTCTATGACCTGCGGCCGGAGGCCACCATGGTCGCCGGCGAGTGGGTCTGGAGGAGCAGGTAGAGCCTCGTATGCCGACGAAACCCCTGACTCCCGAAGTTCTTGTCCCCCGGCTGGGTGAATATCTGGTTGAGCGTAATCTGATCACCCGGGAAGCGCTCGAGCTGGCATTGAACCGTCAGGAGGAGCTGCGCCGGCAGGTGGATGATCCCCCGCTGCTGGGCCAGATCCTGGTCGAGATGGGTTCCATCGACCGGGTGACGCTGGATGAAGCTATTACCGAGCAGATCATCCAGCTGCGCGCCGCGCTGGAGGAAACCAACCGCCAGCTGGAGCGGCGCGTCCAGGAACGCACCGCCGAGCTGCAGCAGGCTTACAACAGGCTCGCCGAGCTGGACCAGCTGAAGTCCAACTTCGTTGCCAACATTTCCCACGAGCTGCGCACCCCGCTGACACACGTCCGCGGTTACCTGGACCTGCTCAAAGGCGGCGACCTCGGTCCCGTGTCGCCGGACCAGCATAGCGCGCTCAACACCATGGACAAGGCCGTCCGGCGGCTGGCGCGCCTGATCGAAGACCTGATCCTGTTTTCCACCGCCGAACACCAGCAGATCACCCTGCGCCAGTCCACCTTCAACCTGTCCCAGATGGCCCAGGCCTGCTACGCCCGCTACCAGCCGGTCGCCGCGGAGCGGCGCGTGGACCTGCAGCTGTTGAACAGCGAGCCGGACCAGATCGTCCTAGGTGACAGCGAAAAGATCGCCTGGGTCATCCAGCAGCTGCTGGAGAACGCAATCAAGTTCACCCCCGCCGGCGGGACTGTGCAGCTCTCCGTGGAGCCGGTGAACCGGAAAGTGCGCTGCTCCGTCCGCGATTCGGGGATTGGCATCCCCGAGGACCAGTTCGAAGCCATTTTCACCCCTTTCCACCAGCTGGACAGCTCTTCCACCCGCCGCTATGGCGGCACCGGCCTGGGCCTTTCGCTGGTCAAGAAGATCGTCGAAGCCCACGGCTCCGTCGTCGAAGTGCAGTCCACCATTGGTAAAGGCAGCCAGTTTTCCTTCAGCCTGCAGTCCGTTCGTGACACCTCTTGAAAGCGAATTAGCGAATGACAACCCCTGTACCCACCTACCCGCGAGGTCCAATTACACCTGAACACCTGTACGCCATCAGCCAGCTGGCGGCCGAAACCCGAGACTGGCGCGCCGCCCTGGAGACGATCATCAAAGATATCCGCCCTTACTTTATCTTTGATAACGTCGTGGTGTATCTGATGGACCCGAAGACCCGGGCGCTGGAGGTCGGTTTCGCCAGGGCGACCGGGCGAGGCAAGTCTGCCGAGGCGGACGTGTCCTGGGGTGAAGCGGTCGCCAATGAAATCGTGCAGGATAACCGGGTCGTCTACAAGCTGCCGGAGGACATGGCGGAAGAAAACCGGCTGCGGAGGCCCTTCACCTACGGCCTGCCGCTGACCAGCGGCGGGAAAACCCTGGGCGCGATCATCTTCATCCGCTTCGGCAGCCCGGAATATCTCGAGGGCGACCAGAAGATGGCCCATTTCATCGCCCAGCAGACCTCGCTCATGGTGGAACGCCACCAGCTCCGCAGCAGCCTGGACCAGCTCAACTCGGTCTACCAGCTCTTCCAGCTGCAGGAAGATTTCATCCACACGCTATCCCACGAGATCCGCAATCCGCTGGGGTTCATCAAGGGCTACACCACCACGCTCCTGCGGCCCAACACCCGCTGGGACCCGGAAACCCAGCAGGAGTTTCTGACCATCATCGACAAGGAGACCGACCGACTGCAAGACTTGATCGAGAACCTGCTGGACTCCGCGCGGCTGCAGTCCGGGCATATGAAGATGGACTTCCAGCCCATCCGCGTCGAGTCGCTGGTCAACGACGTGGTCACCCGCAGCCAGATGCACCATCCGGATTTGAAGATCGTAACCAAATTCAAGCAGCCGCTGCCCATCATCCACGGCGATTCGCGCCGTCTGGCCCAGGTGTTTGAGAACCTGGTGTCCAATGCGGTAAAATACGCTCCGGGTTCACCCGTCTATTTCTGGGTCAGCGGTACAGAGAACGGCGTGCTGATTGAAATCGAAGACAAGGGGCCCGGCATCCCTGCGGAGCACCTCAACCAGCTGTTCCAGCGGTTCTACCGCGTGCCCGGGAACTCCATCCACGTCCACGGCTCTGGACTGGGACTGTTTATCGTTAAGCAGATTATCGATGCGCATCAAGGTCAAATCACAGTTTCCTCCGAAGTTGATCAGGGCACCACGTTCCACATCCAACTGCCCTCGCACCCTGATGAACCGGCGGAGGTAGGCGAAAGGAAGACAAGAAATGAGCACTAGGATCCTGGTCGTCGACGACGAACAGCTCTACAGGCACCTCCTGCGAGTTAACCTGGAAGCGGAAGACTACGAGGTCATCACCGCCACCAACGGCGAAGAAGCGCTGGATATGATGTCAAGCGCCCAGCCCGACCTCGTGCTGCTGGATGTCATGATGCCGAACCTGGACGGGTTCAGCACCTGCGAGCGCATCCGCCAGTTTTCCAACGTTCCCATCATCATGCTCACCGCACGCGGTGAAGAGAATGACCGTGTCCGCGGACTGAACGCCGGGGCGGACGACTACGTGGTCAAGCCCTTCTCCGCGACCGAATTGATCGCCCGGGTGCGCGCCGTGCTGCGCCGCGCGCAGAACACTGACCAGGGTATTCAAAACCGCTACTTCTCGCACGGCAATCTGCGCCTTGATTTTGCCCGCGCGGAGGTATGGAAGGGAGACAAACCGATCTACCTATCGGCCACCGAATACCGCCTGTTGATCCAGTTCGCCCACAACGTCGGCCGTGTGCTCTCCGCCGAGGAGCTGCTCACCGCCGTATGGGGCGAGCAGTACCGTGAAGACAAAGAAATTCTGTGGGTCAGCATTGCCCGTCTGCGCCAGAAGCTCGAAGACGATCCGCACTCACCGCAGCATATCGTTACCCGGTCCGGTCTGGGGTACTTAATGCCGCCCACCGAAACCGAAAAAGCCTAGAAAGGACTCAGCAGACTTATGCTGCCCATTTTTGAAGAAAAAGGCAAGATTTTCACTCAGGTCATTCAGAAAAAGCCAGTTCCCGTGGTGCTGCAGACTCCCACTCACCGCATTGAAGGCTTGCTGCATGTACGTCCAGACCAGCGAACCAAAGATGAACTGGATGCTTCCGAGCAGTTCATCGCCATCACCGATGCTGTTGTTATGGACGCTGAAGGGAAGGTCGTCATCAAAGCGCCCTTCCTGGCAGTGCAAACCGCTCAGATCATCTGGCTGGCTCCTCAGGCGGAGCCTGATTCAGGCAACGAAGCATGACAACCAACACGACGCTTTCCATTCACTCCGCCGAACTTAAGAAACTAAAAGCACATCTGCTGGGTATTATCGGCCGCGAGTTGGAAACGCAGCCCTCGACGGAAAATCGCGAGGAGATGGTGCGGCAGATCCTGCATCAGAGCTACGAATCCCTGCGGCTGAACCTTCCAATGCAGCTCAAAGAAGAGCTGTTCAACGAAATCCTTGCCGAGGTGCTCGGATTTGGCGTCCTCCAGCCCCTGCTGGATGATCCAACCATCAGCGAGGTGATGGTCAACGGGCGCAACAGCGTCTACATTGAACGCAACGGCAAGCTCGAAAAGACCGGCATCACCTTCGACAGCGACGCGGAAATCGTCCAGCTGATAGAAAAGATCATTTTCCCGCTGGGACGCCGCATCGACATCGACTCGCCCACCGTCGACGCCCGCCTGCCGGACGGCTCGCGCGTCAATGCGACCATCCCCCCGGTGACCATTGATGGCCCGACCATCACCATCCGCAAGTTCAAAAAGGGCAAGCTGACCGTTGAACAGCTGATTGAATACGGCTCACTGACGCCGATGATGGCCGAGTTCATCCGCGCCTGCGTCATCGCCCGGCTGAACATCGTCATCTCCGGCGGTACCGGCTCCGGCAAGACCACCCTGCTTAACGTGCTGTCCAGCTACATCCCGGCCAACGAGCGCATCATTACCATCGAGGACGCCGCCGAGCTGCAGCTTCAGCAGGACCATGTGGTGCGCATGGAGACCAAGCCCGCCAACATCGACGGACGCTACGCGGTGACCATCCGCGATCTGGTGCGCAACTCGCTGCGTATGCGCCCAGACCGAATTGTGATCGGCGAGGTGCGCGGCGGCGAAGCCCTGGACATGCTGCAGGCCATGAACACCGGTCACGACGGCTCCCTGACCACCCTGCACGCCAACACGCCGCGTGACGCGGTCTCCCGCCTGGAGACCATGTGCCTGATGGCCGGCATGGACATGCCCATCAAAGTCATCCGCGAGCAGATTGCCTCCGCCATTGACCTGGTCATCCAGCAGTCGCGTTTGAAAGACGGCTCTCGTAAGGTCACCTCCATCACCGAAATCGCCGGTATGGAGGGCGACACGGTGGTCATGACAGAGATCTTCCGCTTTGAGCAGACCGGTATCGACCCCGACGGCAAGGTGATCGGCCAGCTCAAGCCGACGGGCATCCGCCCGCTCTTCACCCCGCGGCTGGAAGCGGCCGGGTTCAAGCTGGGGCCGGAAGTGTTCGGCGCCAGCCTGGGCTCGATGTTCAACAACGGACAGCGCCGCCGCTAAAGCTGCGCGCACTGGTTTGATCATTCAGCGGTTCGTTCTTGAGGGAAGGGGACCATGAGCACATCCTTAAAGATCGTGAATATTCGCACCCGGAAACTGGGGTTACTCATGTACGACGCCCGCATCGCGGCCGGAAAGAGCCAGGAAGCCTGCGCGGAGGCGATGCAGATCCCCCTGGAGGATTACCAGGCCTTCGAGACCGGGCAGAGCGCTCCATCCCTGCCGCAGCTGGAAGCCTTTTCTTACTTTTTAAACGTCCCGCTCCAGCATTTCTGGGGAACCACACCGCTCTCACAGCGCACCTCCGCCGATACCCTCACCGGGCTGGAGGCGCGCTATACCTCCCGCAATCTGGAAATCAGCGCCGCGCTGCAGGCAGCCCGCGCGAAGACCGGTCTGTCACTCTCGGACCTGGCGCTGAAAACCGATCTGGATGAGCAAACCCTCTTCCAGTACGAAGAAGGCATCGAGGGAATCCCCGTCCCGCAGCTGGACCTGATCACCGAGGCCCTCGGCATACCCACGGAGGCGCTGTTCGACCAGACCGGTGAAGTGGGCCGCTGGCGCACCGAGCGGGACGCGGTGGGCCGCTTTTTACAGCTGCCCATGGAGCTGCAGTGGTTCATCGCCGACCCGGAAAACCAGCCCTATCTGGAGTTCGCCCGGCGAATTCAGGGAATGGATCTGGACCGCCTGCAGGCTCTGGCCCGGGCACTGCTGGATCTGACCGGAGCACAGGAGCGAGAATCCCATGAACACTGATATTGAAACCCTCATCCAGGCCGCTGACCAGGCATACGATGCCAAGAAGTACCTCGAAGCGGCCGATCAGTATAAACAGGCTGCAGAAGCGCTGCGGGCGGCCGGCGATCCCCTGCGGGCCGCCGAGATGGACAACAACCGCTGCGTCGCCTTTCTGAAGGCCGGCGAACCGCAGCAGGCCTATGACGCCGCCGCCGGCACCGACCGGCTCTTCGCTGAGGCCGGAGACACCATCCGCCAGGCGACCGCGATGGCGAATCAGGGGATGGCGCTGGAAGACCTGAAGGAGTTCGACCGCGCGCTTGAGCTGTACGAGCAGGCGGTGGAGATGCTCAAGGAAGCCGGCGAGGATGATATGCGCTCCTACATCCAGGAACGCGTCTCCGGGATCAAATTCCGATCCAAACAGCCGGTTGAAGGGCTGATGAACATGCAGTTCGCCATCGACAACCGCCAGCGGCGCGGCTGGATTGCCGGCCCTGTGGTCGGGTTTTTCGTGAAAAACATTCTTAGAAGGTTAGGGTTAAAATAAGCGGCATTTCATACCGTCCTGCCGAACCCGCGGATGCGGCGGACCTGCTGAACCTGATCTCCTTCGAGCTGTACAATCACCGCCACCTGGACTGGCGAAACGCGCTGGACTGGCTCGGCCCGCAGCCCTACTGGTTGATGATCCGGGATGAGCGG
>CZCB01007291.1_pt1 | contig 29227 bp, 23 predicted proteins | sample 591991 | NCBI WGS metagenome assembly CZCB01 (sample SAMEA3556809, study PRJEB10932) | anaerobic digester metagenome
TAACAACAGAGATTTGTCAAGGTACGGAGATTAGTTCAACTTGTTATTGCAATTCAGGGATTCTTTTGTTTTACGGAATAAAGCTGAAGATGATGCCTTTGGCCAGGGAATCGGCAATATCGTAGGCGATATTTTCGATGTTATCAAAGATCCGAATTCCTTCTTCATATTCTCCTGCCATTATGGCAACCACCTCGTTGATGGTCTGGCCCACAAAACTCTGCAACAGCTGTCTCCATTGCATTTCCTCCCAATAAGGGTTCATCTGAGCAAGAAACGCTGCCCACTCATTGGCATTTTCGTTCAACTCCACCGTCAATCGGTTCACCGTTTCTTGATCATTGGCTTTTAGAGCATCGATGAGGCTTACAATCCGTGACATGTGGGCCGTTATAAAGCTGGCGAACCTTTCCGCCGCCGACCTGCCAAAAAATACGAGGAGCAAATAATAGAAGTCTCGAGAGTTTACGAACAGCCTGTTGAGAACTGCCTGTAGATCAGGATCTTCCCTCACGGCGCTTTGAATGTAAAATCGCATCCACATGACCTGTTGTTCCCAGAACTTGCGGATTTCTTTTATTAAATTCAACTGACCTTCTGTAATTATTCCCAGATCCACTTTTTCACCTCATTCAATAGTTATTCCTTTTAAGAACCTGCTGGATAAGCTCGTTTCCGAAGACCGTTACCGCTGCAATCAATACGGACTGAATAATGACCGCAACGATTACCGGCGGTGAGAATCCTTCGCCCATAAAAATGCTGACATAGGCCAGTGTCATCAAAAAACTGACTCCCAGCAGTATATATGGAATCATCCAATCTCTTTTGAAACCTTTATATAATTTCAGAAACAGTCCTACACAATAAAGAAAAATTACCAGAATGAACAGCTCAGGCTTGATAAAAGACAAGATATTATCCAAATTGACCGCCTCCCTTACTTATCATTTTTATGACGGGAGCCCGGGATTCATGCTTAATAGAAATCATTAGGGACGGTCCTTTTTGATTTTTTGATCAAAAGAACCGTCCCTGTTGTATTTGGTGTCTGGCACTTTTTACAACTATTTAATCACGTTTTGGAGCGTAGGGTTGCGCTCCGGCGAGTACAAGCAAGTGCCAACCGGGCAGGACGGGCCGTCTTGATCGTACGGCACGCAGCGCGTAGCTTCTTCGAGCGGGAGAGCAACCCTACGCTCCGAATATTTCCTCCTGCAAGCGCATGCCTTTTATGACATTGCGCAACAGCAGCATGGAAGTGACGGTGCCCACTCCTCCCGGAACGGGGGTAAGGGATTGCACTTTCTTTGAAACCGGCTCAAAGTCCACGTCTCCGCAAAGCTTACCATCTACGAAGTTTATCCCGGCGTCCAACACGATGCTTTTTTCAGAGAAATACTCAGGCCCAAAGAACTTTCCTTTCCCGATTCCTGTGATCACTATGTCCGCCTGGGAAGTCAGCCTTGCCAGATCCTGCGTGCGGGAATGGCAGAGGGTCACTGTTGCATTTTCCCCCAAAAGGAGCATGGCCAGAGGTTTCCCCAGTACAAGACTCCTGTTTACAATAACAGCATTTTTCCCGCTCAAGTCCCCGTAGTAATGCTTCAATATCTCCACTACAGCTTCTGCCGTGCATGGCTCCATAGCGCTTCTATCTCCGGCAAATACCTTGGCCATATTTATCAAGCCCATGCAATCTATATCCTTTTCCGGACAGATGGCCTCGCTTATCCGGTTGACATCCAGTTGCGACGTCAGGGGTCTGAATATCATAATCCCATGCACTTCCGATGCCCGGTTCAATTCCTCCAGGACCTTCATAAACTCCGCCATTGAAACCTTTTGATCCAATGCTATAACATCCGAATCTATACCGACGGACTGGCAGTTTTTAATTATTTTCCTTTCATAAGCCACATCCTCCGGGTTCTCGCCCACACGCAGAAGTGCGACTTTTGGGATGCTTAGCCCCGCATCTTTTCGCGCCTTTACCGCGGTCATGATATCTTTCTTTATTTTCTCCGCCACCGACTTTCCTTCCAGTAACATGATAAATCCTCCATTTATACCATTTATATATGTACCAAATCTCCGGTCCATATATCCATTAAACGGCGATCCCCGTCTCCTGCTCCCCACTTTGGTGGCTATACCCGTGCAACTCCGGTTTTTTTCGCAGCTATCGCCACAGCTTCGGCCACAACCTTGCCTACCCTCGGATCAAAGGCCTTGGGTATAATATATTCCGGAGCCAGTTCATCCTCCGCAATCAATCCCGCCAGAGCGTATGCGGCTGCAATTTTCATGTGGTCGTTGATATCCCTTGCGCGAACATCGAAAGCTCCCCGAAAGATCCCGGGAAAAGCAAGCACGTTATTGATCTGGTTCGGGTAGTCGCTTCTACCCGTAGCAATGACTTTCGCGCCTCCCGCCTTTGCTTCGTCGGGATAAATCTCCGGAATGGGGTTGGCACATGCAAATACAACCGCATCTTCCGCCATGGAAGCTACCATTTCTGCCGTCAAGATGCCCGGCGCTGATACGCCGATAAATACATCCGCCCCAACCAATGCATCCCGCAAAGTTCCCTGCCTTTTTTCACGATTTGTCAAGCGGGCAACTTCTTCCTTAACGAAATTCATTCCTTCTTTCCGCCCTTCATGAATCATCCCGTTCCGATCGCATAGAACGATATGACGGAACCCGTCGGCTAACAGCAATTTCGTAACGGATATGCCCGCCGCACCGGAACCGTTTATTACGATTCGCACCTGTTCTTTATTCTTTCCCACTATCTTCAGAGCGTTTATGAGCCCCGCCAGGGTGACTACCGCCGTTCCATGCTGGTCATCATGAAAAATGGGGATATCGCATCTTTCTTTAAGCTTTCGTTCTATTTCAAAACATCTCGGCGCGGAGATATCTTCCAGGTTGATGCCGCCAAAACTCCCCGAAATGAGATAGATGGTGTTGACGATCTCGTCCACATCTTTGCTCTTTATACAAAGAGGAAAAGCATCAACATCCCCGAAGGATTTAAACAGCACGCACTTTCCCTCCATTACAGGCATGGCTGCCTCCGGACCTATATCACCCAATCCCAATACCGCTGTTCCGTCGGTAACCACGAGGCACATGTTCCACCTGCGGGTAAGTTCGTAGCTTTTATTGATATTTTCCTTGATTTCCAGGCAAGGCTGCGCCACGCCCGGCGTATATGCCAGAGACAGGTCCTCTTTGGTCATCACCGGCACGGTGGAAACCACTTGGATCTTTCCCTTCCATTCCTGGTGCAGCCTCAATGATTCTTTCGCATAATCCATAATCCTTGTTCCTTCGCCCTTTTCATTGCTTAGACCATATTATTATAATCTGATTTTCATTGCAAGAAATTCCTCTTTTAAGGCAATGTAGAATTGTTGTGGGTATTCGATCAAAAATGTTATATAATGAGTCGGTGAGATTCTTAGGTGTAACCCAAGGAGACAAAATGGATCTGCTGATCGCTTTTATCATTTTTACCGCTTCAATGCTTTGGTGCCTTTTGACCGACGTAACAATGGTGGCAGCCCTTCTCGTCGGATATGTCTGCTTTGTTGCCGTAGCCCTTCGGCGCGGGAACAAACCGGCAGACCTGCTGCGTTTCACAAAAAAAGGCATCAAAGACTCCCTTATCGTTGCCCTGATTCTCTTTATCATAGGTATTCTGACCGCCTCCTGGCGAGCCGGCGGAACCATTATGTTCTTTGTATATTACGGCATAAAAATAATCACCCCGAGCCTGTTCCTCTTGATCACTTTCCTGCTCACCTGCCTCCTTTCCTATGCCATCGGAACCTCCTTCGGTGTTGCCGCTACTTTGGGGGTTATATTCATGGCCCTTGCCCGCTCCGGCAGCGTAAATGAAATTGTTGCCGCAGGCGTCATCATGTCGGGCATTTACTTCGGCGACCGCTGCTCCCCAGCCTCTTCGAGCATGATCCTCACTGCGGCGGTAACATATACTGACGCCCGGGAAAACATGTACAAATTACTGCGAACCGGCTGGCTTCCCGCCGGAATCTGCGTTGTCATATACACTTTCCTGTCTTTCCGCAACCCCATTGCCAACGTGGATCCAGCCATCTTCGATCAAATAAAAAGCGATTTTAATATATCCTTTTGGTTAGTCGTGCCGGCGTTACTGATGCTGGTGCTTCCCCTTCTCAAGGTGGATGTGAAAATTGCCATGGGGCTGAGTATCATCAGCTCCGGCATAGCCTGTATTTCCCTTCAAGGAACATCCTTTCCGGAGTTTATTCGGATTTGCATACTGGGCTATCATGCCGTTGACAGCTCCTTCGGTTCCATGCTCAACGGAGGAGGTCTTATCTCCATGTTGGAGATCAACCTTATCGTGATGATTTCCTGTACCTATTCCGACATCTTCCAGGGAACCGGTATGATCCGCGAACTGCAGTGCAAATTGGAAAGCGCCATGGAAAAAGCCGGGCGTTTCCCCGTAACGGCTCTGGCCGGGCTGCTGTTTTGCGCGGTTTTTTGCAATCAGACCATCGCCACCACCATGAGCGCAGCTATCCTAAATCAACCTTATAAAAATCAAGGAGGAACCGCACATGAACTGGCTGTCGATATCGGAAACTCCACCATTGTCCTGTCAGGCCTGGTGCCTTGGGCAATCGCCTCATCCGTTCCGCTGGGATTTATGGGGGTAGGGCCGGAAGCCCTTCCGTATGCGGTTTTCCTCTACGCCGTCCCGATCAGTTACTTCTTTACAAAGAAAAAGCACCGGTTTCCGTCTCTTTAAGATGTTTTGATTCCGGAAGTTGAAGAGAAATTCGTAAACTTATCATTATATTGTTTGATATATACATCGATGTATGTTATTATAGATGTATACATCATATATCTTGCTATGAGAAGAGGGTGTACAACATGAAAAGAACCCAGATATATTTAGGCGAATCAGAAAAGGAAATGTTAATTGAGATGGCAAATAGGAAAGGAAAACCTATGGCCGAACTTATACGAGAAGCCGTTTCCAATTACCTTTTGAAAGAACAGGCTGCGAAAAAAACAGCGAAAGATCCAATAAGCGAAGCCAGAGGATTTTTGAAAGACAATGAATTTTCTACAAAAGATTATTTTGAACAGAAAAAGCATGACAAGGAACTGGAGAAATGAACAATATTTATGTTTTGGATGCTTGCGCATTAATTGCTTTATTCAATGACGAACCGGGAGCGGATGATGTAGAAAGAATACTAAGAGAAGCTTTCAACGGAACAGCTGAAATATATATGAATAAAATAAACATATATGAAATCTATTACGGAATTTACAAATCATCCGGGAAGGAAAATGCAGAACAAACTCATAATCTCATAAAAAAACTGCCAATTATAATTACGGAACATTTTTCTGATGATATCTTTTATGAAGCGGCGAGACTAAAATCTTTGTACAAAATATCCGTGGCCGATTCAATTGCATTGGGTGAAGCCATCGTTAGAAATGCACAATTACTAACTGCAGACCACCATGAATTTGATGTAGTTGAACAACATGAGAAAGTGAAAATTCATTGGATTCGTTAGCTTTTTTATCATTTTGTAATCCCAATTAAATAGCTCTACTCTTTAAACAATCCAATCACCTGCCGGGCAAAATGCCTGGCTTTTTCTTCCAAGCCTCTGTCGTACCCTTAAAAGAAAAAACTTATCTACATATTTGTCACCGATGGACCATTTTCGCATACTATATATTAAACAGCGTACGACCTCCGGTACCTGCTTCAAATAGTATTTCCTGCGCCTGCCATCCGGCGGGCGCTTTTTAATGCCATACCGGCAACCCGTTAAAAAACAGGCTGCCCTGCATTGGACAGCCTGTCTTACTGATCTGACTCATCGCTACATAATAAATCCCAGGACCAGGAATCCGATAATGGAAATCACATAAGCCACCAGTATGAAAGGCAGCGAAGTCCGGAAATACTCCGCCGGCGTAACTTGCGTCGAAGCGGAAGTCAGGATTACTGTATCGCTGTAGATGCAGATGTGCCCGCCGGCGCAAACGGCAGAAACCAGCGCTCCGGCGCAAAGGAAAGGATTCGCGCCCAGCGCATCTGCCAGAGGAGCAATAATCGGGAAGGAGATGGCTGCCAGCCCCCAGAAACTGCCTGATCCAAAGGATAGTAGTGAAATTACAACGAAGATAGTCACCGGAAGCAGGGCCGGATTCAATGCTTTCAATGCTCCCTGGATGACGAAATCCGTCAGACCCAGTCCGTCATTAACCACCATCAGTGTATATGCCATAATGATGAGGATCAAAACGGGGAACATATCCACCATGCCTTTGATCAAGCTGTCGAAGAACTTGTTGAAGCTCAGCAGCCTCTGAGGCAGATACATAACAAAACAGAGCAAGATAGCGGCAAAGAGAGCAATGACAATGTCTTCCGTCGTTATTGTCAATATAGCCACTACGATAATTGGAGCGATAAAGTTGATGGCTCTGCACTTCTTGCCCTCAAATGCTTTTTCTTCCTCAGGAAGCTCAATAAGGGCAGCTAAGGAAACGTCGGACAGCACCTGACCCGTTTCCAGGGTACGCCGCTCAGCTTCTTTCATCGGCCCGAACAACGGAAGGATTCCCGTTGCGAAAAACGGCACCAGAATGACAGCCAGCCAGCCGTACAGTACGAAAGGAGCCGTCGCCGTATAAGCTGCAAATGCGGACATTTCACCCGTCATTCCCGCCGCTTCCATCTGACCGGACATGAATGCGCCCCAAGTAGAGAAGGGTATGATGGCGCAAACGGTAACTCCTGTAGAGTTAACGATGTAAGCCAGCATCTCTCTGGATACTCTGTATTTGTCCGTGATTGGCCTGGTGGCCGCACCTACAGCCAGGCAATTGAGATAATCGTCTACGAAAACAATGATTCCAAGAATCCATGCACCTATCACGGATGCTTTCCTGCCCTTGATAAACCTTTGCGTCAGGTTGGCAAAGCCCAGAACTCCGCCGGAATCCTGCATCAAGGCGATAAGGCTTCCGAACAGTGCGCAGAGCAGCAGCACCCAAACCGTGGTTTCATCCATCAATACCTGGTACAGCCCGTCAAGAAACAAGTTGAAGGTCTCCAACGGATTCCCGCCGGCCAGGATCACAAAACCCACCACAACACCCACAAAAATGGAGATGAAGGTCTGCTTTGTGATCAGGGCCAGTACGACGATGACAATAATCGGAATAAGACTAATAATTCCGTATGTACCCTCCATAAAATATCCCACCTTTCCACGCTAAATAAAATAATGGATTATTTAAAACTGTCTTCAGATAGTACCAGGTCCGCTATTGCCGCCGCAAAGATCTTTGCATTGAGCATAAAGCTATTAATGGATATGTATTCGTTCTCCTCGTGGCAGGTATCTTCTTCGCCGGGGAAAATAGGCCCCCATGATACAACATTTTTCATAGCCTTGGCATAGGATCCTCCGTAAGCCAGTGTGAACTCGTTAGTAAGGCCGCTGACCTCTTCATATGCCTTTGCCAGCACCTTTAAGAAAGGCTTGTCTTTGCTGATGTAAACAGCCGGCAGGCTGGTGTGCCGACCGATTCTTCCTCCAATCGGGCTAATGACCTTTTCAATGGCGGAAAGAAAATCCTCTTCTTTTGCCCCGTATGCAAATCGGATATTGACATTTACCCTGATCCGGTCCTGCTCGGTGGCGATGATGGTCACCGACATGGTATTGCGATGGATGTATTCCCCGTTGTAATACTCGCTTTCGCTGTACATGTCGATTCCGCTGCAGTAGATGTCCTCAAACCGTTCCAGGAGCAGCCTTACGACTTCGACTTGTTTGTTCCCGGACAGATCCATATCATCGAGCATCCGGCAGAGCCGGATAATGGCATTGTCTCCCTTCTCAGGCTGGCAGGAATGGGCCGCGGTTCCCGCAGCCGTCAAGACCTTTTCTTCCTCTTCGAAAGACCCGTCTGACCTTTTTGCTCGCTTTACCAACTTTGCCGTGCATTGCCCCGGAACCGTGTTGGTAGCCGTACCTCCGTCAATGGCCGTCAGAAACAATCCCTCTCCCGGATTTTCGTCTATGGGGAAGAGCATCTCCACATCCATGACGCCTTTTTCGATGTTGCATATGGGGAATTCTCCATCCGGAGTAAAGCCGTAGTCGGGCAGGGGGAAGTTTTGCACATAGGCCTGCATGTCGGTCCACTCTACCTCTTCCTGGGTCCCCAAGATCAGCTGCACCTTCTTCTTAAAAGGAATCCCCAGCTCCTTCACCGCCTTCATGGCATAAAGGCTGGCGATGATGGCGCCTTTATCGTCCAGAGTCCCTCTGCCGTACAGGGCATCGTTTTGGATGGTCGGCTCAAAAGGCGGAGTTTTCCAAATGGTTAGATCTCCGGGAGGAACAACGTCCACGTGGGAAAGGATCCCCAACGTTTCCGGACCTTCCCCTTCTTCGATGACTCCCACCTGGCCGCCAAGAACAGGCTCGGCCTTGAATCCCAGCTTTCTCCCCAATTCCAGCGCAAAATCGAGAGCTCTTCTCACTTGGACGAAATCGTCGGAAACGCTGGGGATGCGGACGAAATCATAGAGGTCATCAATCATGCGCTCCTGATTATCGTCCAAGTATTTCATCAACCTTTGCCTATCCATAATTTTTATTAATCCTCTTCGATGGTTATGACCGACACGGGGCAGCTTTCTTCAGCTTCCTTGGCGGAATCGTAGTTCTCCTCCGTTACTTCACCGTGCACCTCCGCCAAACCGTCATCCGCCATCCGGAAGACTTCGGGGCATATTTCAGCGCACAAACTGCAACCTGTGCAACCATCCCTGTCAATTACAGCTTTCATTTTCACCTTTCTCCTTTCGTAAATATCAAAAGGGACAGCCCCTTTTGATTTTTGAAAATTTTGCCTTCTTGTATTTTATCACTTGCCAGCACCCTTCACAATAGAAACAGCAATGGTTTTAGCCGAATATCAAAAGGGACTGTCCCTTTTGATATTTTTTGTGAATAAATAACCATCTCCGGCAGAAACTAAGAAAAAAACTAAAGGAGAGTTGACTATGACGCAAAACAGACAAGGACTACTAAGCCAGGAAGAAATCACTAAAGCGCAAAACGCCATAAGCCAAGGCGCTCAAGGACAGGCGACGGGAATGCAGTCAGGAGGGATGCAAGCAGGCGGAATGGTAAAACCAGGAGACAAGGTGGAAGCTCAAAATGCCATGCAAGGAGTGCAGAGCGGCGGCATGGTGAAGCCAGGTGACAAAATCGAAGCCCAGAACCGTATGTGATTAAAACGAGAGACTCGCATGTTAGCGAGTCTCTCTCAACACTTTATTTACTTCCTCAAGAACCATGCCCGCCCTTGCATTTATAACCAGGTCAAACAAGTTATCCATTAGAGTCTTTTCCGCATTTATCAAAACTCTTCTTCCCTTAGCTACAGCAGGCAGACTGTTAACGGGACTCACATTAAGGCTTGTGCCAATGACCAGGAGGAGATCGGATTTTAAGATTTCCTCATATGCTTCATTCCATACATCTGTTGGCAAGCCCTCTCCGAACAGCACAACTCCCGGCCTTAAGTTACCTCCGCACCATTCGCACTGCTTATCGTTGACGAAGTCCTCGACAGAATGATCCTTTCCGCAGGCACGGCACCTTATGGCGTTTATGGCTCCGTGAAGCTCATAGACTTTTCTGCTGCCTGCATCTTCGTGAAAGCCGTCTATATTCTGGGTCACCACCGCCTTGACTAATCCCTTATCTTCCCAATCCGCCAATATCTTGTGTCCTCTGTTAAATTTGCATCCTTCCAGCATTTTAATTCTATATTTATAGAATTCCCTGAAAAGCTCGTAATTGTGTGTGAGGGCGTTAACTGAAGCCACTTGCGAAGGATCCATCTTTTTCCACCATCCGTCCAATAAAAATACCCTCTACAAGAGGGTATTTGGAGCTACTGGCCGGACTCGAACCGGCGACCTGCTGATTACGAATCAGCTGCTCTACCAACTGAGCCACAGTAGCATAACATTGCCTATTGTTTACTTTGCTTGTTAAAAGCAGCGAGATTTATTCCGACTCGTTTACTTTTCCTGACCAAGTTCAGCGAGAACTATTTTACCACATCATATGAGCAGCCGTCAAAGGATAATTCAAAATTGCAGATACTTTTATAATCGCAGTATGTACAGGCCGTTTCATACTTGGTCTTTTTCGGGCGAAGATGGATTACGCCCGAAGCCAGTTTGCCGCACAACTCCGTGATGAGCTCATCCATAGAAGCCATGAAATTTCGAAATTCTTCTTCCGTGAGCACCTTACCCTCCGCAGTTCCCGCCACGGTGCCGTCCTTGTTTTTGCGCACCGGTAAAATATCGGAATAACCGCTGAACTCACCAGCAATGCTTTCGATTACGGCAGGATCGTCCAACACAACGCCATCCAACCGGAATCGGCGTTTCATTTCCTCTTCCAGCTTGCTCTTAAGCGTCTCCTCGTCGTACTCGGTGGCATCGATCACCGGATCGGCAATCTCAAAGTAAAAGACGCCGGCAGGTTTTGCGGACCGGTTCTGCCCTTGCAACCCTTCCGTTACCGCCTTTAAATAAAGCATCAGCTGCAGCCTCCAACCGCCCAAAGCCTCTCTGATATCGAATTTTTCCTTACCGGACTTGTAATCAATCACTTTCACATAGCCGTCGGGAAGCACGTCAATGCGGTCAATTTTTCCTTCTATGAGAAGTTCCCTGTTTGCCGCGGCAACGCGAATAGGCGGAAAGCGTTTCCCGCTTCCGCTGCCGAAGGCCTCTTCAAAATACATTTCACTGATCCGGCCTTGCCTCACATGTTCCACCAAAGCCCAGGCCGCCCGTTGGCAGACTTCCTGCATTCTTGCCGCCCTGTATCGTTCTTCTTCACCCGACTCCAGCATGCCCTCCTTGTATTCCTCAGCCACTTCTTCCATCAATTTCGTTATCCTGTCGGAACATTCTTCCCTGGTTATCTTCATCCACGGCGAATCCTCATGGGTCAGTTCCATGCCCCTCACCGTCAGGCTCTCGGCAAACAACATGAGGCAACGATGATATACGTCGCCCACTTCACGGCCCGACACCTCAAATATTCGTCGCTCCTTAGGAGCTAATCCGTAGTGTACAAAGTGGGCAAAGGGGCACCGGGCAAACTTCTCCAGGCGCGACGGGCTGAGCCGAAGTTCACGTGTTTTTTTCCCTTCTCGCGCGGTTTTTCCTCCGGGTTCGCTCTGCGCGCCGAAAAGCTTCTCCACAATGGAACTCTCCAACCGCTCTATTCTATTTGTAAAGCGCAGCCCTTGCATTACCAAGTCAAGCCCCTTGTCGTTCCTTTCCCTGTACCAATTGAAGGCAGCTTTCCACAGGGGATCAAGCTCTTCCTCTCCTCTGCCTGCCTTTCGCAGGGCTTCCGAAAGATACTTCAAGCTGCTTTCGGAGCTGTCAATCAGCGCCATTGGGCCCTCCCGGTTGCGCAGATCCTTTTCCAGGGGAACATCCGGAAACAGCTTGCGCAGCTTATCCAGCAGAACGGAAGGCCGCAGCTCCTTCCCCTCCATGTCCGCGGCTGAATATCCGATCCACAAATACTCTTGAGGTCTGGACAGCTGTTTGTAAATTGCCAACCTTTCCTCCATACTGCGAAGATCATCGTCCTTGCAGATCAGAATGTCTCTCTGCAGCAACAGCGCCCTTTCGTCCTGATTGAGCAGGTCATCCGCCGGGGCCGCCGCAGGCAGGACACCGTCGTTTGCTCCCAGCACAACCAGGGCTTTAATCTGCCCCACCCTGGTCCTCTGCATCGTACCTACCACCACTTGGTCTATGGTAGTGGGGATCAACCCCAGCTCTATGGAATCAAACCCGGCCTGAAGCATGGAAGAATAGTCTTCGATGCTAATGGACTCATCCCCGATCAGCTCCGTCAGCTGATCGAAAAGCCCCAGAACGCTTTCCCAAATCTGCTGCACTTCCATGGCAGCTTCAAGCTCGCCCTCTTTTTCCAACTCCACACAAAGGGCTTCAAGCCTGTTTTCCAGAGCCGCCTCATCGGTTAAAAATTCTTTCAGGGCAACGGTCTTTTCCCTGACTGTGCCGGCAGCAGCCATCTTTTCCTCACAGGCTCCTATGAATTCCGCCAGCGCTTTGCGGCATTCATTGAGCTTGGCAAACTCTTCCTCTTCGTATTCTTTCTTCCCGTACACCAGGTCCTTCTTCCAGCGGTTGCCTCTTAACCGGTAACGGATGGCGTAGTTCTCCAGTTCTTCCCCATCCTCCTCGCAGATGGGACAAAAACCCGTTTTCACCAAACGGAACACATCCTCGTAAACCCAGCCCGACTGCAGGACATCCAGCAGGGAGGAAATGAAAACAATCGCCGGATTATGCAGAACACGGCGCTTCTGATCCTGGAAAAAGCTGATGCCGTATTCTTCGAAAACCCTCTTTATAATGGAGCCACGCTCCTCCATGTCGTTGCAGATAACCGCAATATCCCGAAAACGCAGTCCCCGGTCACGGACCAAGGAGCATATGAAAGCGGCTGCGGTTTCCGCTTCACCGTAGAAATTGGCGGCCCTGCAGAAATGCAAAGTATCTTCGCCTCCGGTAAAAGGTTTGTAAGGATAGGCAAAGAGCTGTTTCTCCAAATGACCAATGGCGAGCTTTCGCGGTGCATCGGGTCTCTCCAGCCGCTCTTTTTGCGTAAGTTCAGGGCCGACGGCCCTTTCGAGTCTCCACATCATGTCTTTGGTCAGACGAAACAGTTCTTCGTCCTCCGGCGCGTCGTCGCAGGTAAGCACCATGTTGACGCCATGACTGTGAAGAGCCAGTTCCCTGATAATATTTATGGATTTGGGTGTAAAGGAATCGAACCCGAATATCCAGAATTCCGCGTTTTTCACAAGAAAAGACTGGCCAATTTTAGAAATGAAGAGATTTAGATGGTCTTCCGTATCGATATATTTGTCTTCGATTTGCTCTTCATATTTTTCGAAAATGAGTGCGATGTCTTTGAGCTTGCGGCTCAACAGGCTGTTTTCGTCTATCTCGTCTATGATTTCCCTCAGCTCCTCCGGCGAACTATTGTGCTGCTTCATCTCGGAGATGAGGTCGTTTGCCATGTCGATAAAGGAATGGGATCTGCCCATGCCCCGAAAGACCAAAAGGTTTTCCTCCTGGTCCCTCATTATCTTTGCCAACAGCATATGGCGCCCGTGCTTGTCGATGGGAACTCGCCTGCTGCCACCCGTCTCTCCCAGAACTCTTGCTGCCAAACGGGAAAAGGAGAGCACCTCCAGGTCCATGAGCCCCTTCACCTTTAAATGGTAGATCGCATTCCGCTCAGCCTGCAGGGTGTATTGATCCGGCACTATGAGAACGATCCGGGACGGAGCGCCTTCCATTCCAACACACCGGAGCGTCCCGGCGATTTTCTCAAACATCGCCCGTTCTTTATCTACGCTTTCCCTTCCGTAGTAGAGTCTGAGCATTGCCGGCTCCTTTCTTATGTAAGAGTGCCTGTTGCAAGAGTATCTATGTAAGAATATCAAAAAGGTCTTCCGGTTTTTTTATTATGTAATCCGGTCCGTTGGGCCCCTTTATTTCTTCCTCACTGACTGCCATCTGCCAGCCCACAAGTACGGATCGGACACCGGCGTTTCTTGCGCAGAGTATGTCGTACATGGTGTCGCCCAGCATGATGGATTCCGCCGGCTCGGAGCCAAGTTTTCTCAAAGCGATCCTTATGGGTTCCGGATCGGGCTTATGCTTATCCGTATCCTCGCAGGTTACCAGACAATCCATATGGGGCAAAAGCCCGAACTGTTCCAGCCCCTGGACAGCCGTATCGCCCACCCTGGATGTCACCAGTCCGGTCTTGTATCCCCGCTCCTTCAGTTTGCATATGAGATCCACCATTCCCGGAAAGGGATGAATCATTTCATCGTAGTGCTCAAGCAAAAAACTCCGATATATTCGCACGCCCTCCTCCACGGATACCTGAGGAAGGAGCCGGGCCATGGTCTTGACGAGAGGTTCTCCGAATGTGCTGACAATGGATTCAACCGGCCGCTCCTTACCTTCCACTGTGCGGAAAGTGTGCTGCCAGGACTTGATCACTACCTCGTTGGTATTCATTATGGTTCCGTCAAAATCGAAAAGAATCGTTGTTATCTTGCTCATAATTACTCCTGTAACGCAAAAGTAGCATATAGCTGGTGACCCGCAAGGTCTGTCCACCCGTAGCTACAGCTTCATGGTCAAAGACACTCTCTGCTTTTCCGGATCCACGGAAAGAACTTTCACCTTTACCGTATCTCCGACGCTGACTACATCCATTGGATTTTTTACGAATTTGTGGCTCAGCTGTGAAATATGAACCAGTCCGTCAACTTTCACGCCGATATCCACGAAAGCCCCGAAATCCACCACGTTGCGAACGGTGCCCGTCAGTTCCATATCCGGCTTCAGGTCTTCAATGGAGAGCACATCGCTGCGGAAAACCACGGGAGGCATGCCCTCTCTCGGGTCTCTGGCCGGCTTCTTGATTTCGCTGACGATATCCGCCAGGGTCATTTTACCTATATCCAGAACTTCAGCCAACTTGTCCAGGCTTCCATAGGTTTCGGCAATCTTTTGTTCGATTTGCTTGGCGCCGCCTTTGGCAATCTCACTTTTATCTATGTTTAATTTCTCCAGCATCAGCTCGGCGGCCTGGTAAGATTCGGGATGCACTGCGGTAGCGTCAAAGGGATTACTTCCGTCGCTGATTCTCATAAATCCCGCACATTGCTTAAAGGTCTTCTCGCCCAAACGGGGCACCTGCTTCAACTCCGACCGGTCGCGGAACCTGCCCTTTTCCTCCCGGTAAGCTACGATATTCTTTGCTATGGTGGAATTGATCCCCGCTATGTAGGACAAAAGCGAGGGAGAAGCCGTATTCAGATCCACTCCTACCCGGTTGACACAGTCTTCCACCACTTTGGTCAGAGCTTCATCCAGAAGTCCCTGGTTGATATCATGTTGGTATTGGCCCACGCCGATATGTCTCGGCGGTATTTTTACCAGCTCCGCCAAGGGATCCTGAAGCCGTCGCCCTATGGACATGGCCCCTTTGGTGGTTACATCTAAATCAGGGTACTCTTCCGCCGCCAGCTTGGATGCAGAGTAAATGGAAGCTCCCGCTTCGTTTACGATGGTGTATTGCAGGTCTTTGATGCCGGATTGGCGAATCAGATCGGCGATAAAAATCTCCGTTTCCCTGGATGCAGTGCCGTTTCCGATGGCGATTACATTGGCTTTGTATTTCTCAATCAGGGCCAATATGGTTTTTGTAGCGCCGGCGATATCCCGCTTGGGCTCTGTGGGGTAGATGGTGGTGTAGGCCAAGAGTTTGCCCGTCTCGTCCAGCACCGTCACCTTGCAGCCCGTCCTGTAACCCGGGTCGATGGCCAATACCCTGGCTCCCTTCACCGGCGGGGTCATGAGAAGGCTCTCCGTATTTTTGTCAAATACCTTCACCGCGTCCTTTTCCGCCCGTTCGGTAAGCTGGTTACGAAGTTCCCGCTCGATGGAAGGCGCCATGAGCCGTTTATAAGCATCCTCTACTGTGGCTTCCATCAGCTCTAAAAAGATGCTTTTTTCGTTACGGATCACCTGCTTTTTCAACATATTGAGAATGGATTCAACAGGAGCCTTGACTTTAACCTTAAGCTTCTTCTCTTTTTCACCCCGGTTGATGGCCAAAACCCGATGGTTGGGTATTTTGGAAAGGGCTTCGCTGTAATCGTAATACATATCGTAAACAGTGCTTTCCTCCGGGTCCGCCGCCTCGGAAACCAGCTGCCCCTCTTCAAAGGTTTTCTTCCGCACCGCCTGTATTAAGTCCGCATCCTCTGCAATGCCTTCCGCCACTATATCCGCCGCGCCTGCCAAAGCCTCTTCCGCCGTAGCCGCGCCTTTTCCCGCTTCAATCAGTTCAGGATCGTGGCACACAAAGGGCATGGCCGCTTCAAGAGGCGTTCCTTCCGTTTGCTCCATGAGCCGGATTATTACCGCCAAAGGCTCAAGACCTTTTTCTCTCGCCTTGGAGGCTCTTGTGGCCTTTTTCTGTCTGTAAGGTTTGTAAAGGTCCTCCACCCGCTGAAGAACGTCTGCAGAAAGGATCTCCTCCCGGAGCTCTTCCGTCAGCTTTCCCTGCTCCTCAATCAGCCGGATGACCTCTTGTTTTCTCTCCTCTAAATTGCGAAAATAGGTGAGCCGTTCCTCCAGTTCCCTCAAAACCACGTCGGACATGCCGCCGGTGACTTCCTTTCGATACCTGGCGATAAAGGGGATGGTATTCCCCTCATCGATGAGTTCCACTGTGGCACGGACATAGGATACTTTCAGCCCCAGTTCTTTTGCAAGTCTTTCTATTATCATCTGTTACCTCATAAAAGAAAACTCTGTTTTCCCAAAGTTTAATTTCCGTTTCTTTGCTTTAATTTTTCATTTATAAAATAGTCCAAATTCCCGTCCATAACGGCATAGACGTTACCCACCTCTGCATTGGTCCTGTGGTCTTTGACCATGGTGTAAGGATGGAATACGTAAGACCGGATCTGGTTGCCCCAGGAGATCTGGCTGTAGTCGCCTTTTAACTCTTCGATCTTTTCTTTATGCTCCTGCTGTGCCAGTTCCAATAGCTTGGCCTTTAAGATCCGCATGGCCACTTCCTTGTTCTGGTGCTGAGAGCGCTCATTCTGACAGGACACAACGATGTTGGTAGGTATGTGGGTAATGCGGACGGCTGAATCCGTCTTGTTGACATGCTGACCGCCGGCTCCGCTTGAACGGTAGGTGTCGATGCGCAAATCCTCCGGGTTGATTTCCACCTCGATGTCGTCGTCAATTTCCGGCATCACGTCCACGGACGCAAAGGAAGTATGACGACGGCCGGAAGAATCGAAAGGCGAAATCCTGACGATGCGATGCACGCCCTTTTCATTCTTCAGATAACCGTATGCGTTCTCTCCTTCAATCTGCAGGGTGGCGTTCTTGATGCCTCCTTCCGAGTCGTCCTGCAAATCCCATATCACCACTTTGTATCCCTTATCCTCCGCCCAGCGAGTATACATGCGCAGAAGCATCTCCGCCCAATCCTGGGCATCAAGCCCGCCGCTGCCGGAGTGAATGGACAGGATCGCATTGTTTTTATCGTACTCGCCGTCTAAAAGCGTTTTAATTCTCAGCTCTTCGTACTTTTTTTTGTAAGCGGCGTAAGCTTCTTCGATTTCGGGAACCAGGCTCCTGTCGTCCTCTTCTTCCGCCAATGCAATCATGATCTTAATGTCTTCGAATTCGTCGGCCAAAGCCGTATATTCGTCTATCTTTGTATCGAGACTTTTTTTCTCTTTCAATATTTTCTGGGCCTGCTCATGGTCATCCCAAAAGCCCTCGGCTTCCATCTGTTCCGTTATCTTTTTCAGATTCTCCTTCAACCCGGCCAGGTCAAAGGGACTCACCCAATTCTCTCAGTTTTTCTGCCTCGTCATCAAGTTCGTTCTTGATGGGTTCAAGTTCCAGCATCTTCTCACATCCTTTTTAGCAGATTTGCGGCGGCAAAGAAACATCTCGTTTGCCACCTTTATATTTTAATCGGACACGACGGCCCGTCTGGATCGTACGGCACGCAGCGCGTAGCTTTTCCGAGCAGGAGCGCAGCCCTACGCTCCAAAGTTTTAACTTGAAAAATGTCCGGCACCAAATTCAACTTGCAATTTTACAATGCTTTTCTATTCGTCGGACCGGTTTGCTCCGCAGCATTTCTTATATTTCTTTCCGCTGCCGCAGGGACATGGGTCATTTCTGCCCACGGTGGGCTGCTTCCGCACCGTTTCCTGTTTCACCGGACGCTCAGGCACCTTGGCCGCTGCGGGAATCCGTTGAACCGCCGGGCCGCTGTCCTCCGCCACATCATCCGAATCCTCAAATTCATCCTTTCTGGCAACGCCGATTTCGATGACCTGCTTGCGCTGTGTCTGGGTCTGGATGGTCACGTTGAAGCAGAAGCGGACGGTGTCTTCCTTGATGGCCCTGATCATCATCTCGAACATTTCGAAGCCTTCATTCGCATAAGCACTTGCCGGATCCTGCTGGCCCAAAGCCCGCAAGCCGATGCCGTGGCGCAGCTGGTCCATGGCATCGATGTGGTCCATCCACTTGTTGTCCACTACCCTGAGCAGGATCATGCGCTCCAGTTCCCGCATCCGTTCTGCTCCGATTTCCTGCTCTTTATCATCGTAAATCTGGCGAACCCGCACCATAGTATCTTCATGGAGTTTTTCCGGTGTCAGATCCTGTATATCATCATCCGTATAATCGTAATCGGGGAATTTGCCGAAATACTTCCGCAGGGATTTGGCCAGTTCTTCCAGATTCCATTCCTCCGCATACTTGGATGCCGACGTAGAGAAATCGATCTGCTCGCTGACGATTTCTTCCGCCATGGATAGGATATGGTCCTTTAAATCCTCCCCGAAGAGCACCCGGCGACGCTCGCCGTAAATGATCTCCCGCTGCTTGTTCATTACGTCGTCGTATTGGAGCACGTATTTACGAATGGAGAAGTTCCTGCCCTCCACTCGCTTCTGAGCGTTTTCAATGGATTTGGTCAGCATGCTCGCTTCCAGCGGAACGTCTTCTCCCATGCCCAGTTTTCCTACCAACCCTTGAATTCGGTCGCCTCCAAACCTGCGCATCAAGTCGTCTTCCAGGGAAATGAAGAACTGGGTCTGACCCGGGTCTCCCTGGCGGCCGGAACGCCCGCGAAGCTGGTTGTCTATACGACGCGATTCGTGACGCTCTGTGCCGATGACGCGAAGTCCGCCCAGCTCCACTACTTTCTGTCTCTCTTCCGGCGTACAGTCCCTGCCGCCAAGGATAATGTCCGTTCCGCGGCCAGCCATGTTGGTGGCGATGGTGACAGCCCCCAACCGGCCCGCTTCTGCTATTATTTCAGCCTCTCTCTCATGATGCTTCGCGTTGAGCACGTTGTGCTTTATGCCCCGGCGCTTCAACGCTGCGCTGATCAGTTCCGACTTTTCTATGGAAATGGTGCCCACCAAAACAGGCTGCCCCATCTTATGGCACCTTTCGATTTCATTGACAATGGCAGTGAACTTGCCCCTCTCGGTGCTGTAGATGCTATCCTCCATGTCGATCCTTATGACCGGCTTGTTTGTGGGGATTTCAACTACATCCATATTGTAGATTTCACGGAATTCGTCTTCTTCCGTCTTGGCGGTACCCGTCATACCCGCCAGCTTTTTGTACATTCTGAAGTAATTTTGCAGGGTAATGGTGGCCAAAGTTTTGGACTCCTGTTGGACCAGCAGCCCTTCCTTTGCCTCAATGGCCTGATGCAACCCGTCGCTGTAACGGCGCCCGAACATGAGCCGCCCGGTGAATTCGTCGACGATGACTACTTCGCCGTCTTTTACGATGTAGTCCACATCACGTCTCATCAGGTTATGGGCTTTCAGCGCCTGGATTACATGGTGGTGAAGCTCCATGTTCTCCGGATCCGAAAAGTTCTCCACCTTAAAATATTTCTCGCATTTGGTGATGCCCTGCTCGGTCAGGGCAACGGTCCGTTCCTTTTCGTCCTTAGTAAAATCAAAGCCCTCGGAAAAACCAGCCACGAACTTGTCTACAATCCGGTACAGATCCGTGGATTTTTCTCCCTGGCCGGAAATGATAAGAGGGGTTCTGGCCTCATCTATCAGTATGCTGTCAACCTCGTCGATGATGGCGTAGTTCAACTCCCGTTGGACCATGTCCTCCTTGTAGATAACCATGTTGTCCCTGAGGTAGTCGAAGCCGAACTCGTTATTCGTTCCATAGGTAATATCGGCTTCATAAGCCGCTTTCCGATCGGCCCCGGTCACTCCGTGGATTACACAGCCAACCGTCAACCCCATAAATTCATAGATTGCGCCCATCCATTCCATGTCTCTCTTGGCGAGATAATCGTTGACGGTAACTATATGGACGCCTTTTCCTTCCAATGCATTAAGATACGCCGGAAGGGTAGCCACCAAGGTCTTTCCTTCACCGGTCTTCATCTCAGCGATCCGCCCCTGGTGCAGCACCACGCCTCCTATCAGCTGCACGCGGAAATGCTTCATGCCCAGGGTCCGCCAGGCCGCTTCCCGCACTGCGGCAAAAGCTTCCGGCAGCAGATCGTCCAGCGTTTCCCCCTGTTCCAGCCTCTCTTTAAAAATACCCGTCAAGGCCTGCAGTTCCTCGTCGGACTTTGCAGCCATCTCTTGATCGTATGCCTCGATTTGGTCTACAATCTTTTCTATCTTCTTCAATTCTTTTGTATTGATGTCCCCAAAAATCTTCTCTAATAAGCCCATCCTGTCCGTACCCCTCTCGCGATTTGTATCATAAAACTTTGAATTACAAGTTGATATTGAATTTGGTACTGCTCAATAGTCTTTAATTATACCACGGCACATATCAAAAAGCAAAAATCAAAAGGGACTGTCCCTTTTGATTTTTGGTCGCCTAAATCAAACGGCCGGGCCGTATATGTAACCAATGTATATTATTAGAGTTTGTCTTCTTCTCCTTCGCCGAAGAAGGCATTGTAAATAGCCCGTATGGCGTTTTCAAAATCCACATTTTCCACGCCGACGATGATATTCATCTCGCTGGAGCCCTGATCGATCATCCGAACGTTAATGCCTGCCTTATAGAGCGCATCGAACAGCTTTGCCGATACGCCGCGCCGCCGGTTCATGCCCCTTCCTACCGTTGCGATCAAAGCCATATTCTCGTGCACATCCAGGCTGTCGGGCTGGAGACGTCTATGCATTTCTTCTACGATGTCTTCCAATTTTCCGTTGAGCTTCTTCTTCGACAGCACGATGGAAATCGTATCAATGCTGCTGGGCAAATGCTCCACGGGAACTCCGTAATCCTCTAAAATACTCAGGCATCTGCGCACAAATCCCACTTCCGCGCTCATCATATTTTTGTAAATAGCTATGACTACGAAGTCCTTGCTCCCGGCAATGCCGGTTATGATCTTGTCTTCCGCTTTTTCGCTGGTATCGGAAACGATCAGAGTTCCCGGATTGTCCGGATCGTTGGTATTTCTAATGTTTATGGGGATGTTGCTGGCGCGTACCGGATAAATAGCATCTTCGTGGAGAACTGAGGCTCCCATGTATGAAAGCTCCCTCAACTCTTTGTAAGAAACCATATCGATTCGCTCAGGATTCTTTACAATTTTCGGATCTGCCACCATGAAACCTGATACGTCCGTCCAGTTTTCGTAAACGTCTGCCTTTACTGCCCGCGCCACCAATGCGCCCGTTATATCCGAGCCGCCTCTGGAAAGGGTCTTGATTCTTCCGTCGGGCTTGCTTCCGTAAAAACCTGGGATCACAGCTCTTTCATGTTTGCTGAGTTCTTCGGATAATCTTTTGTTCGTTTCCTCATCCAGGAGTTTGCCTCTCTCATCGAAACAGATCAGGTCGGCGGTATCCACGAAGTCATATCCAAGATAGGCCGAAACCACCAGGGCTGTCAGATATTCTCCCCGGCTTGCAATATAGTCTTCGCTTCCGTTGTTTTGCAAATTTCTGTCGATCTCGGCGAATTCCTTCTCCAGGTCTACATCAATATTTAAGTTTAACTTAAGTGCCAGGAAGCGGTCGCAGACCACCTGGAAAATCTGCCTGTAATCCAGATTGTGGTCGATGTGGGCTTTGCACAAGTAAAGCAGGTCCGTGACTTTATTGTCCTGTTCAAATCGTTTTCCCGGCGCGGATACGATGACGTATTTCCTGTCTTTATTCTGTTCAATTATATTTTTTAGTTTGGCCAACTGGATTCCGTCGGCCACGGAGCTTCCTCCGAATTTCGTAACGATTATTCCCATAGAACGTCCCTCTGTTTTTTGATTTGTCGTTAATTTTATTACAAAGAGCGGGCGTGGTCAATATGAAATGCTCAATTTGCCAACATCCGCTCTTCTTTCTATGCTTCCAAAACTTACATATTAATATATTCGAGCAGTCTGCTTCCGTGTTACTCAAACCTCATGCCCGAATCATGGGCTGCAAATCATGCACCGTAGCTGTATGAGAACCTTTATATTCATCCGGCATACTTATCTGTCTTATTTTATCTGGCTTCTTCTATTCGGCCTATTTTTGCGCCTCCGTCTTCAAAAGTTCCACTTTATCCGTCCGCTCCCAGGGCAGATCCAACTCCGGCCGTCCGAAGTGGCCGTAGGCTGCCAGTTGGCGATAAATTGGCCGTCTGAGATCCAGATCACGAATTATGGCTGCGGGGCGAAGGTCAAAATTAGCCCTCACAATTTCAGCCAGTCTTTCATCGGGTATTTTGCCCGTTCCGAAGCTGTCCACAAAGACGGAAACCGGCCTTGCAACTCCTATGGCATAGGCAAACTGGACTTCGCACTCGTCAGCAAGTCCTGCAGCCACAATGTTCTTGGCAATGTAGCGGGCCATGTAGGCCGCGGACCGGTCCACTTTCGTAGGATCCTTACCGGAGAAACAGCCGCCTCCGTGCTTGCCGTAACCTCCGTAAGTGTCTACGATGATCTTTCTGCCCGTTAGCCCCGAATCCCCGTGAGGACCGCCGATGACAAACCGCCCGGTAGGATTGACGTAATACTTGGTTTCTCCATCCATCAGCTCCGCCGGAACCACGGGCTTGATTACTTTTTCAATGAGATCCTTTCGAATCTGTTCCTGGCTCACTTCCGGGTCGTGCTGGGCGGAAATAAGCACCGTGTCCACACGGACCACCTTCTTGCCTTCGTATTCCACGGTTACCTGGGTTTTTCCGTCCGGTCTTAAATATGGCAGCTCTCCGGATTTCCTGACCTCTGCCAATTTCTTGGCAAGCTTGTGAGCAAGGGAAATTGCCATAGGCATGAGCTCGGGGGTTTCTCTTGTAGCATAGCCGAACATGATGCCCTGGTCTCCCGCGCCAATGGCATCCAATTCGTCGTCGAGAGTCCCATCTCTATATTCCAATGCCTTGTTAACGCCGATAGCAATGTCCGGCGACTGTTCATCGATGGCCGTAAGCACCGCGCAAGTATGTCCGTCAAAACCATACTCGCCTTTGTCATAACCTATGTCGACAATCACGTCGCGAATCACGCGAGGAATATCCACATAGCAATCCGTGGTCATCTCGCCCATGACCATGACCATGCCGGTGGTAGCCGTCGTCTCAACAGCAACTCTGGCATTAGGATCCTTTGCGATCACCGCATCCAGAATCGCGTCAGAAATCTGGTCGCACAGCTTGTCAGGATGCCCTTCCGTTACCGATTCAGATGAAAATAAAGTTTTCTTCATTTGTTTTTCCTCCATTTCCGGGCCTCTGTAAAGAAAAACCTCTTCTTTTCGAAGAGGGTAATTAACAACAGCTCCCCTCATCTTTCAGAATTAATTCTGTAGGATTTAGCACCTTTGCTGTTTTCAGAAAACAAGCAGGTTGCCGGGCTTCACTGGGCCTAATCCCTCAGCCACTCTCGATAAGGCGTGTTATTTAACTCAACGAATATCATATTATTCCCTTTCCCGGACTTTGTCAATCATCCCCTATTTGTATTTGGTGTCTGACACTTTTTACAGACACTTTTTACAACTTTGTGGTGCGAGAACAAAATAAGGGGCAAAGCGCCCCTATTTCTTGTCCGTCGTTGTACAAACTTGTATTTGGCGTCAGACACCAAATGCAACACCAAATGCAAGTTGTAAGTTGCAGAATTAAACCATACACTTTTGTCATAGAATAATGTATACTGTTCCTATGGGTAGCCCCATTACTATTATTTTTCATGGAGTATTGATTTGAAGAGACAGAATTTTAAACTGATAAAAGGCGGAGCCGAAGAACCTAAAATCACATCCCTTGAGAATCGTCGGTTTGTATCCGCGTTTGTTACTGACACGCGGTTGATGGGTGTAGTGGCCCTCTCCTTTCATTGGAAAATTTTCTCTTCGGAGGTCTGGGAAGATTTCTATCAGTTTTTCTATTTTGATGCCGAAGAATATGGGCTTGACACTTATCAGAGCCTGCAAGGCAATGATATTTTTGCACTGACTGCTGTTGAACAAAAGCTCATCGGAGGACTTGGCGGCAGGAAAGTCCCCGTTACTCAAAAAGAAGCCCTTTATCTGTTGCAGCATTTTGCCTCGGAAAGCAGAAAACTGAAAGTACCTCTTCCTGAACCGGTCAAGGAATACAAAACTCTGTTAGAGGAACCGGTAACATTATCTCCGAAGGAAAGGCAAGCCATCATTGAGAAAATTTGTACGCCTATCCTTTCGGACTATCAGCTGATTCATTATTTTGTCATGCGCTGTTTTGCCAGGGACTGGGAAGGCGCCTCCTATTTAATTGAAGGCGATATCGATCTCGACGCATTAGCGGCAAAAAAAGCAGCTACCCTGTGCAAAAATACCATTGAAGAATACACGGACGAAAACGGCACAGCTTCTTATCTTTGCGAAGCTTTAATAGACATGAACGGGAAGTATGAGCTTGTGGTTCTGGAAATAACCGTTTCGAACCGTAAAGTATTATCGGCCACCCGCCGTTCTTCTTTCCGAATCACCTCAGCGGAAGCGGCCATGATGATGAATCGGCCTGAATACGTCACGGTTTATGAAATCTTGACGGATCCCGTGGAGTTCGACGAGGAGTTTCTCCCGCTGGTGGCCACTGCGATGCAGACCAATCATGAAAACGGCAGGCTCTTCATGGAATTTAAAAAAGACAACGACCACGTCAACGCTAAAGTATTCAGTCTAAACGAAGATGTTTACGGGCTGTATTACGTTTCCGACTTCGGGCAGTTGATCGTGGCGGCTTACGAGCTGAAAGTAATTCACTCAATTGAGCGGCGTTTGCAGAAAAGCACTTTGGGTTCCTCACTATTAGCAACAGCAAAATATGAATTCAAGGAGCCTATTGTCTACGACTTTATACAGAGCGAATTTGAGGACTTTGACGACTTCCTGCATTCACTGAGATAATCAAAAAATCAAAAGGGACTGTCCCTTTTGATTTTTTGCATTTATTCTCCGAAGGTGTCTACCATTTCCCTCATGATATCCGAAACCGGCAGGTGCTGGGGGCACTGTTCCTCACAAGCCTTGCAATCGATGCAATCCACAGGCCTGCTGCCTTTCTTTAGAAAGCCGTATTGCCGCCTGGACTCACGGACGCTGCGGTACATATGCCATTGATTATACTGATCTAACACCCTGGGAATGTCGATTCCCTTGGGACAAGGCATGCAATATCTGCAGGCCGTACAGGAAGCTTTTATCAGGTTCTTGTACTCTGCCGACACTTTCCCTATCAGACTCTTTTCTTCTTCCGTGAGACTGCCGGGGCTGGCGTTTTCAAGAATGCGAATATTTTCATCCACTTCCTCTATTTCGCTCATCCCGCTGAGGATGGTGAGAACTTCGGGAAAATCCGCCACCCAACGCAGCGCCCATTCCGCCGGCGTTCTCTTCACAGGGAAGCTCTCCCATAATGCAGCCACGGAATCGGGCAAGGCTTTTACCAGCTTGCCGCCTTTTAACGGCTCCATGATCACGACAGGAAGACCCTTTTCTGCCGCATATTTCAACCCTGCCACCCCTGCCTGGAATTCCTTATCCATAAAATTGAGCTGAATCTGGCAGAACTCCCAGGGATATTCGTCTACAATTTCTTTGAAAACATCCAGTTCGTCATGAAAAGAAAACCCAATCTTTCCGATACGACCTTCTGCTTTCATCTTCTCCAAGAAGGGCAACACGTTCTTCTCTTTCACATCCTGCCAGATACTTTTGGTGAGATTATGGACCAAGTAAAAGTCGATGAACTCCACATCAAGGCGGCGAAACTGCTCTTCAAAAAGCGCCTCAACCCCACCCGCTTTTTCCGCAAGCCATATAGGCATCTTATCGGCCAGAAAGACCTTTTCACGATAGCCGTCCTTTAAAGCTCTGCCTAAGACGACTTCGCTGTTTCCACCGTGGTACATATATGCGGTGTCCACGTAGTTCACACCCTTATCGACGGCATAACGTATCAATCGAATGGCCTTCTCTTCATCAATAGCTGTCTCGTCCTTCCCCATTACCGGAAGGCGCATGGTTCCTAAGCCCAGAAGAGATACTTTTTCTCCCGACGGAGAAAACGCCCTGTACTGCATTATATCCTCCTTTTATTAACGCACACGGAAACAGGCTATGGTTTGTTCCCGCTAATGCTCTTATGTTATAATTAGTTCCGGCAACAAAACTTTCCGGTTTTGTCTTCGGTGAATCATTTTAACCTTCTGCCGCAAACCGGAGTAGCGGTTTGCTTTTATGTTATAATTGCTCATGATTGTTCACAATAATAGTATAAGGAGTATTAAAATGCTTAGCAATGTGAATTTTGCCCATCTGGACACCTATCTCAACAAGGCCCTGTACTATTACGACCTGCCCGGTCTGGCCGTTCACGTGGGAATCGGAGACCGCGACTATTTCTCTTCACTAGGCTGGCAAAACGCCTTGACGAAATCCCCGCTGCAGCGGAACCATATTTTCCATATGGCCTCGGTCACTAAACTCTTTGTGTCAACATCCATTTTGCAGCTTTGGGAAAAGGGTTTGCTGGACCTGGATGAAAAATTGATCGTTTATCTTCCCGACTTCCGCATGTCCGACGACAGGTACAGGAGAATAACTATCCGCCAGCTCCTCTCCCATACTTCCGGAATGCCCGACGTAAAGGATTACCATTGGGACCAACCGGAAACCGATGACGGCGCCCTGCTGCGCTACGTATTATCTCCGGAAGTCCGGGAAGCCTACCTTCTCTTCGATCCGGAAGAAGGCAAGTTTGCGTACAGCAATATCGGATATGAAATTTTAGGTGCTGTCATCGCCGCTGTGTCCGGTAAAAGCTTTGAGGATTACGTTGCGGAAAACATTTTCTCTCCTCTGGGGATGGACAATTCGGACCTGCTCACCTTTCGACGCAACATGGATGAGGTCTGCGCCCCCCACGAAAAGACGAAAGACAATAATTTCGCCATCGTAAAGCACTTCCCATACAACCGCGCCCACGGTCCCAGCTCCACCCTCACTTCCAATTTGGATGACATGGCAATATGGGCACGGGCGGTTCTCGGCAAAAAAATACTCAAACCCTCTACTTTTGATGAGGCTTGGAAGGAGCACTCAATCGTTCCCAACAACCAGGAGAGAATCGGGATGGCCTGGTTTCGCCGGGAGCAAAAAGGCTATTTCCTCTACGGCCATGAAGGAACCGACGACGGTTTCAGAGCAAGCTTCTGGGTCTGTCCGGAGCTGGATGTCTCCATAACGGTATGCTCCAACCTTTCGGGGGCACCGGTCAAACGCATAAACCGTGAAATTTTCGACCGGCTGCTTTCAGATTAGAAATCAAAAAATCAAAAGGGACAGTCCCTTTTGATTTTTGAAAAACTGCCCCGGGAATCAATTCACCCGGGGCAGTTTTTAAATATATTTTGTATAACGCGAAATCCAAACTTTCTTTACTTCATGGCCTCCAGCAGGGCTTTCTGATGAAGCGTTTGAGCATATTCAGAGTCTTTCTCTTCCATTCCCGCCGGGAATTCGTACTTGGCCAGTCTCTCTATGTAGGGATCCGGATCGAAGGACTCGGGTCCGTGGACACCGTCAAGATACCAGATGTCCTTTGCGATGAGTTCCAGCATGATGACCGGGCTCACAGCGGTCTGGGCCACAACGGAGTTAGTTCCGTACTTTTTCATGCACTCCTGGTTGTCCGCAATCTGATAGAGATAAACGGATCTTCTCAGGCCGTCTTTCGTTCCTGTTACCCAGGTGCCGGCACAGCCTTTTCCGATCATGTTCTTTGATACTTCCTGAGGATCGGGTACAACCTTTACGAGGAAATCTCTCGGAGTAATCTCCGCATCGCCCACTTTGATCTTTCTTTCTGCGTCGGCCATGCCTACATCCTTCAGGTTCAGAAGCAGCTGCCTCATTTCGCGGGGAACTCCGTACTTGAATGTAACTCTGTTACAATCGATTACTCTGGGCACAAGCATGACTTCTTCATGCTCTACGTTGACGACTTCCACATCGCCTATGCCTCCGGGGAAGCTGAAAATCTCGGGCTCCGAGAAGTATTCTGTCGTATACCAGCCTTTGCTTTTTTCCCAAACATGAGGAGGATTCAAGCATTCTTCGATAGTGGTCCAGACGGAGAATCCAAAAGCAACGCCTTCGTAGCCGGGGATCTCGTAGTTGTCGCCATCTCTTACGTTGATCTCATCGATCTCGTCAAAGAGATGTTTCTGCGCATACGCCGCGAACACGTCTGCCATTCCGGGTTCTACTCCGGAACCGACCAGAGCCATGATTCCTTTTTCTTTCCATGCCTCATGTCTTTCAAACTGATAGTCACCCAGCTTGATATGGACAAGCTCGAAGGGCTTCTCCGGATGTCTCTTGCTAAGCGTCATGGCGCAGTCCATATAGCCGATGCCCAATTCGTAGCAAGTATCAAAGATGACTTCATTGAATTCCGGCTCTACTACGTTGAGGACCCAAGTGATGTCGTGCTTCTTAACCACTGCTTTGATGCTTTCAGGATCTCTCGCATCGATCTTTTCCGGAACAAAGCGAGGATCATCCAATTCTTTTGCAACGGCCTCGGCTCTGGCCAGATTGTAGTCTGAAAGAACTACTTTCTCAGCCCATTCGCCTTCTTTACCGGCTCTCTTGATGATTTTTGCCGCAGATGTTCCTACACCGCCGGTACCGATAATTAAAAGCCTCATATCCATACATATCCCTCCAATAATTTTTTTTGGTAACGATACTTTCGGCATCCTGCCTAATTCGCTAGCATTTTATCCCGACAGAATTATGTCTTAATTTTCAAAATTTTTAGCGTGTATGAATGCCCTTATTCGACACCTTCAGACTACTATATTAATTCAGAATATTCAATTATATGTTTGCTCAAAAAAAAGTACTGATTTGCTATTATTCCTCTGCAACCACCCATCTAATGGCAAAATAATCT
>CZCB01004265.1_pt1 | contig 29041 bp, 21 predicted proteins | sample 591991 | NCBI WGS metagenome assembly CZCB01 (sample SAMEA3556809, study PRJEB10932) | anaerobic digester metagenome
CGGTGGCCGGTGATGAGGTGGCTCAGGTCTATGTCAGGGCGGAATCGAGCAGAGTCAAACGGTCGCAGAAACAGCTAAAAGGCTTTCGGAGAATTCACCTGCAGCCGGGAGAGAGCAAGGAATTGGATTTTGCAATTCCCGTGAGCGAACTGAGCTTCTATGATGTGACACGGGAGAAATACTGTGTCGAAACAGGCTTTTACACGATCCTGGCTGGGCGGTCCAGTGCCCAGATTGAACTTGTGGGCACGGTTTGGGTTAATGGTGAGGAGATTCCGCCCCGGGATTTGTCCCAAACAACAAGGGCAGAGGCTTATGATGATTATGAGGGAGTATATTTGGACGAGTGTAGGGAAGGGGGCAGCGCCGTTGTCGTTGAGCTGGATGACGGGTGGCTCTGCTATCGCAATGTGAGGATGCCGGAATCTACTGCTTCTTTGGAACTGAGAGCAGCCAGCCCCAAAGTGGGGGGCAGTGTGGAACTGCGCTGTGATCATCCTTTTGGGGAGCTTTTGGGCAGGTCTGTGATCGAGCCTACCGGCGGCAGCCAGGTTTGGCGGACTTTTTCCACGGCGGCGGCAGCTGCCGGCGGGATCCGGGATCTGTATCTGGTGATGAAAGGTGATATCCGTTTGGCATGGCTGCATCTGAAACGCAATAGTTAACAATCGGATAAGAAACGAAAATCCATGTTAAAATATTGAAGGATTCAGCACCTTTTTGGTCAATTAATTATTTGGAAGTTACTAAAACGGTTTCAGAGAATACAGTTGAGAATTTACCAGCTAAAACATAGTATAGGATTTTTTCGGCAGAGGGGGGATTGAGAGGTTTAAATGGTAAGTCAAGTTGTTCAGCTTTTCCAAAGAACTTAGGGGAGGATGAAAATGAAAAAGCTGATTGTTGTTTTGTTAATGCTTGTGCTGGCCTGTACCGGGCATGCATTGGCTGACGACTGGGCCGGCATACCCGGTGTCGATGTAGACAGTATTGACTTTCAAGGCAAAACAGTCACTTACTTGAGCTTCTACAGCCCCTTCGGCAGTTTCGAGGAAGGAGCCCGCTATGAGGGCAGGCTGGAGGAGGCAAAAGAGCGGTTTAACATCGGCGACATCGTCTATGTGGAAGCCGGGTGGGGGGATCCAATCATCGAAATGGCAATGAGCCGCCATATGGCGGGCGATGCCAAATATGATATCTGGGTCCTGCCTTCAATCTCGTTCTGGCCGTTGGCCACCTCCGGTGCTCTGCTGCCGCTCAACAGCTTCCTGCCTGACGAGTACTTCGAAGCATTTCCGCCGGATGTGCAAGTGCTGCAGGAGAAGATGGGCTTTGGCGGCCAAATCTTTGCACTGGGATTGGGTGAATCGAATGTGAACAATATTGACTTGATCTTTTGGAACAAGACCATGTTTGCCCGGGAAGGGTGGCCGGCCCTTGATGAGCTGTACCTGAAGGACGAGTGGACTTGGGATCAGATGGAGCAGATCGCCATCCAGGCCACCAGGGACAATGACGGAGACGGAGTAATCGATCAATGGGGCCTTGGCGGCATGTCCATCTGGCCGCTTACCAGCTGCAACAGCGCTGAAGCTATTGTTCAGGATGAGACGGGCCGCTGGGTGTTCAATTGGACATCGGAAGCTGCGATTACTGCGTTTGAAACCTTCAACCGCTGGCAGACCGTGCTGGGTTTGGTCAGCCCGAACTGGGATACCACGGACTTTATCAACGGCACTGTAGCCATGTATAAGGGACAGCCGTGGCAGCTGGGCGCCGATGGAGTTACCGGCAGAATGGAAGATGAGTGGGGCATTGTGCCGTTTCCGAAGGGGCCGCATGCTGATGACTACCTGTTCCCGCGGGGCGGCGGCGACAATGTTTTCCTGCCTGCCTCTGCCGAGTATCCTGAAGGGCTGGTGGCACTCCACAACTTCTTGTGGAGGATTGATGAAGTTGAGTATGAACGAGAAGAAATGCGTTATGAGTACGTGCTGAATGAGTTTGACTATGAGCTGCTGCTCAAGGCTGAGATGGAGTGGGATGGTTCCGGATTCCACCTTGATGGATTGCTCGGCCCCGACTGGGATGACCGCAGGCCGTTCCATGAGCCGATGAACCAGATTCTGTATCAAGGTGAAAGCCCTGCTGTTGCCTGGGCTGCAGTAGCACCGATGATTCAGGAACTTCTCGATCAGACTCTGAACGCACACTTGGACAAATAGTTATGAAAGCTTGATTAAGCCGGGGAGATGCTTCATGCATCCCCCGGGATTATTTCACGTACTGGCTGGAGGCAAACAACCGATGAAAACGATCAGGGATATTGCAAGGATTGCGGGTGTTTCCGTAGCAACCGTATCCAAAGTGATTAACCATTACCCGGACATTAGTGAAAAGACAAGACGAAGGGTCCTGGAAGTGATGAGGCAGGAAGGGTATGAACCGAATGTTATTGCCAAAAGCCTTTCTGGGAAGCAGTCCTATTCAATAGGATTCTGCTTCCGTTACAATCCTACACCTGGTTTACACCATGCATTCTTCCAGAATATCCTGTATGGATTGGAACAGACATTGGGCGCCCATGGATATGACTTTGTGTTTTTGTCTGAAAACAGCATCCGCAAGCGCCAGGATTTCCTGCAAAAATGCCGGGCACGTCAGGTGGACGGTGCTGTGTTTTTGGGAATTGACAAAAATGACGAACGGCTCGCGTCGCTTTTAGCTTCAGATCTGCCTGCCGTCTTTATTGACGGTGATCATGAGGGAAACAGATCCCGCTGTGTTGTTTGGAACAACTATTCCGGTGCGCGTCAAGTGGTGGAATATCTGTACAATCTTGGGCACCGCAGGATTGCAATGATTAAAGGCCTGCCGGAGGTCAAGCCTACAGAGGAGCGGACTGAAGGGTTTCTCCAGGCGCTGAAGCAGTATAACCTCGCCTGCCCCGAGGAGTGGCTGATTGAAAGCGGCGATTATCTGGAGCAGTGCGGCTATGAGGGTATGCTGCAGCTTTTAAAGCTTAAAGATCGCCCGACAGCCGTGTTCTGCCAGAGTGACACACTGGCGATTGGAGCGCTGCGGGCAGTTGAGCATTCAGGTTTTGACTGCCCGGAGGACTTTTCGATTATCGGTTATGATGATATTGACATTGTAAGCTATATCAAGCCCAGATTGACCACGGTCAAACAGGATACAGTGCTGATGGGTAAAACGGCGGCGAAAGTCCTGCTCAGCCTGGTCCGCGATCCCAAGCCGCCAATGGCTCCCGTGGTACTGCCGGTGGAATTGATCAGCCGCGATTCCTGCCGCGGCATCGAACCAGATAAGAGCTTGTAGAAAGAGGTGGGGACTTGTGCGAACCGTTAAGTGGAGAACTGGTTTTGCGCTGGTGTTTCTGCTGATGAGCATGCTTCTGATGGACACAGGGCTCATTGCCACCTGCCGCGGGTTTGGGGATCCTTCAACGTTTGCAGTTCCCTATACAAGCTACACCTATGATTTCTGGCAGGAGCCGGTGCCTGCGCCTCAGGCTTATGTGCCGGTGAGAGTCCTCAGAGGGCCGGACTTGGGCTTGGGTGCCTTTACAAACCCCAGCGACATTTATGTGGATTCCAACCACAGAGTCTACATTGCCGATACAGGCAACAACAGAGTGATTCAGCTTGATCGCAATTTTAACGTGCTTAATGTTTTCAGCGGTATGTTCAATGCGCCTTCTGGAATATGCGTTACCGGTGACGGCCAGATCTATATTGCCGATCGGAACAATTCCCGGATCGTGGTGCTGGATCTAAATGGGGCACTGATCCGGATCATCGGCAAACCAGAACCGGAGCATTCCGGTGTATTGCGGGCTGATTTTCGTTATAACCCGGTTCGGCTCGGGGTTGATCAAGTCGGCCGGGTGTTCGTGATCTCAGCTGAGACTTACGATGGTATCATGGAATTTGATCCGGATGGGAATTTCCGGGGTTTTGTCGGTGCACCCAAGGTGACACCGTCTTTCATTGACTATTTGTGGCGGCGCTTTTCATCTGCGGAACGGCGGAAATTACTGGCCTTGTTCTTGCCCACACAGCATTCAGGGATCGATATTGACGAGCGCGGCTTTATTTATACAACCGTGTCCGAAGGGGAGATTCGCTATACAGAGGCCATCAGGCGCCTGAACCCCGCCGGCACCGATGTGATGCGGCGGGCAGGTTTTCATCCACCCATCGGAGACTACGGCTCAGCCCTTTTGGATCAGTATGGGGAATCGACACTGGCTTCATCTTTGCTGGTGGATGTGATTGCCCGGGAAAACGGAATCTACAGTGCCTTGGACCAGCGTCGGGGAAGAGTGTTCACCTATGACGAAAGCGGCAATCTCCTTTATGTTTTCGGAGGTTCGGGGCAAAACCGGGGTAATTTCCAACTGCCGGTGGCTCTGGCGGAACTCGACCAGATGATCCTGATCCTTGACCGGGGTACAAACATGATCACCGTGTTTGAGCCGACCGAATATGCCCGGAAGATTCATGCCGCCATTGCCTATTATTACGATGATGACTGGGATGCATCGGTTGCCGCCTGGCAGGAAGTCAGGAAAATGAATGTGAACCTGGATGTGGCCCACACCGGTATCGGCCGGGCTCTGCTCAGGGAAGGGCGGTATGCGGAAGCCATGACCAGTTTCCGCCTTGGAGAAGACCGGATCAATTATTCAAAAGCTTTCAGCCTTTACCGCCGGGAAGTGATCTACGACAATTTCACCATTGTGGCAGCCATTTTGATTGCCGCTCCGATTGTACTGTTTTTCCTGATCAAGCTGAGGCTTGTGCAGCGGCTCCGCAAAGCATTGGTGCGCTGGGAGCAGAGCCTCAAGGCAGCGGCGCAGCTGCCGGCAAATCCCGGATCAGCCCAGACGGCAGCGGCTGTGGACACGCAGCCCAAGAACCCGCCTTTGCTTTTGCGACCGTGGTTGGTACGGTTTTTGTTGGCTGCGTTTGCTGTGGGCAGGAGCCTGCGGTATGCTCTGTATGTCATATTTCATCCTGCTGACGGGTTTTGGGATTTGAAGCATGAAAAGCGGGGCAGTGTGGCTTCAGCGTCAATCCTGTTGGGGCTTCTTACCCTCACCTATGTGTTTGCCCGGCAGTATACAGGGTTTATCTTCAACCCCAGGGACTTGATCAAGCTGAATATCTGGGTGGAATTGGCCAGTGTGCTGGTGCCTATCCTGCTTTGGTGTGCTGTCAATTGGTCATTGACCACCATTTCTGAGGGCAAAGGGAGTTTCCGGGAGATCTATATCACCGTGGCTTATGCTTTGACTCCAATGATTTTGATCAATCTGCCCATGACTGTCATCAGCAATTATCTTACCGCCGAGGAAGGCGCCTTGTATTTTGTGATTACCTCGATGGGAACGGTATGGTCCGGTGCTTTGGTGTTTATCGGCACTATGCAGGTACATGAGTATGATTTTAAAAAGACACTGGCCTTTTCGTTTTTGACCATAGTGGGCATGGCGCTGACTCTATTTATTGCCCTTTTGTTCTTTAACCTGGCGGAACAGGTTTATCAATTCGGGCAGGAAGTGTACATGGAAGTCATACTCCGGACTTAGGCGAGGGGGGATAGCGGTGCGGTCTAGAAAACTGGTTCTTATATTTATAATTGTGCTGCTTACAGCGGGCACGGCGGCATCCACTGTACCGGTTGATGCTTTTGCATACCTGCCCGGTTTTGATCTGCGTGTGGAAAACGATGCGGCAGTGCTCTACCTGAACTCTGAAACAACTGAACTGGCAGTCCAGCTTAAGGCAGCAGGGTCTGTTTGGTACTCCAATCCGGTAAACCGCAGCCAGGATCCCCATGCCCGCGGGAGTGTGGCTGATGAGTTGAATTCGCAGTTGGTTTTTGATTATTTCACTCCTGACGATGTGCGGCAGGTGATGAACAATCACAGAGACAGCAATCAATTCGGGCAGGCGGAGATCACTCCCATTGCCAACGGGTTCAGGGTAGAGTATTGGTTTGGGCAGCAGTGGAACCCCGACAACTACGTTCCCGTAATGATTGAGAAAGAACGGATGGAAACCCTGATTCTGCAGAATTTGTCCGAGAAAGACCGGGCTTTTGTCCTGAATCAGTACCAACTGATCGTCCTTACCAAAGCACCGGAAGGCTATGAACGGGTTTCCGTTTTGAACATGGATAAGGATAACTTGTTTGGCCCGGAAAACATGCTTACCCTGGTTGACCAGGTTCTATCCGGCACTGCTCGGCGCAACTTAATCCAATCGGTGACAACATATATAGTGAACAACCGCGCAGATTATTCCGGCAGGCAGGATCTGCAGCCGGAAAATTTCTCCCAACTTTTGGATAACCCCACTTATGTCCTTAAAGACAAAATTCGGGCTTGGGACTGGACCAGGCTGATCGAGACAGTCAAATCTGCCGGGTATACACCGTACGACACCCAGGTTGATCATGAAGCAAACCGCCTGGATCCCCCTGCGGAAAACATCCGCACATTCTTCATTGCCGTTGAATACTGGCTTGACGGTGCCGATCTGGTGGTGAATGTGCCTGTAAGCCAAGCTCGTTTCCCTGAGAATGTTGTGGACAAAACCAGGGACAACCGCCGGGTGTCTTTCCCTCTGGCCAGTATCAGTGTGCTGCCCTTTTTTGGCGCTGCCGGCACCGATGCTTCGGGCTATCTTTTCGTGCCGGACGGCAGCGGTGGGTTAGTCTATTTCAACTCCGACAAACAGTTTACCCCCATCTATGAGAAGACCATTTATGGGCGGGACTATGCGCTGAGGCTGATCGACAACATGCCCTTGGCAGGGCAGCAGATCCATCTGCCGGTTTTTGGGCTGAAAAATGGTGATCAGGCATTTCTGGCAATTATAGAAGAGGGCGATGCAATCGGCAGAATCAGGGCCGACGTATCAGGACGGACCGATTCATACAACAAGGTCTATGCCAATTTTAACGTCCGCCCCTTTGCTCAGCTGTCGATGTTCCATGACGGCAACACGACCTATTTGAACATTTACCAACAGCGCATGTACCAGGGGGATATCAGGATTCGCTACTGTTTTTTGAACAACTCTGAGGCTGATTATGTGGGCATGGCCCGGCACTACCAGCAGTATTTGGCCGACAAGTACGGCCTTGAGCCTATGGAAAGGGGTTATCTGCCGTTTATCCTGGAACTGGCCGCAGCCATTGATCATGTCGAACCTATCCTGGGAGTGCCAAGGAGGAGCGTACGCCCGCTAACCACATTTGCCCAGGCGAGAGTCATATTGGAGCAGCTGCAGCAGGCAGGCATCGATCAGCTGCAGATCCGCTACAGCGGCTGGTTGAAGGGCGGCCTGGAGCATTCTTACCCTACCAAGGTGAGGCTTGAGCCAAAACTTGGCTCAAGGCTTGAGTGGGAGCAGCTGCTGCAGTATGCTTCTGAAAACCAGATTCCCTTTTACCCCGATGTCAGCCTGCTCTGGGTCTATGACAACCAATTATTTGACGGTTTCAGTGTTCGTACAGATGCGTCCCGTTTCCTAAGCCGCCAGGCGGGCCGGATATATGAATACAATCTGGCCACCGGCCAAAGGCAGGGCGGCTCCCGCGGGTACATTCTCTCACCCCGGGTGCTTGGGGATCTCGCCGGCCGTTTTGCCGCAGGCTATGTCAAGCAAAACCATTCTCAGCTTGCCCTGCGGGATTACGGAGTGGTGCTCAATTCTGATTACCGTCTCAGAGAGGATGAACTGGTAGATCGGCAGCAGGCACGGGAAAAGGTGGAGGAAGCTGCCCGCATCCTCGCCGAGAATTACAATTTGCAGCTGATGATTGATGGTGCCAACAGCTACCTGCTTCCTTATGCCGAGACACTTGTGAAGGTTCCCCTTAGAACCAGTTCCAGCCATATGATTGACCAAGGGGTTCCCTTTTTACCTATTGTACTGCAGGGGTATTGGCATTTTGCCGGCGATCCGATCAACCTGTCGCAAAATCCCCGCCATGAGTGGCTGAAGACATTGGAAACAGGAGCCAGCCCTTATTATATCGGAACCTTTACTGCTTCCGGACATCTGAAAAGAACCGATTACGACTGGCTGTATGCCGGCCATTACGGGGATTGGTTTGACGATGCGGTGGAATTTTACCGCCAATGCCGCAGCGTGTATCAGGAGATTGGCGGCCATCCCATTGCCGGCCATCAAAGGCTGGCACCGGATGTGTTTCTGACTGAATATGCCCATGGGGTCAAGGTCATTGTCAACTACAATCCTTTCCCTGTGGAAGCCATGGGCCGGCAGGTCCCGGGTGAGGGTTTCATCAAGATTGGGGAAGGTGATCAGGATGAGAATTAGGCGGCTGAGAATGTCCTTTGAGCGGCGCAAAGTGGTTGCGGGGTACTTGTTCTGCCTGCCGTTTATTCTGGGATTTGTGCTGTTCTTCCTCGTTTCCTTTGTTAGAACGATATTGTTCAGCTTTAACGAGCTGACTCTCACACCTGAGGGGTTTTCACTGACATTTGTCGGCTTGGCAAACTACCATTATGCCTTAAATGTCCATCCGTCATTCCCAATGGATTTGTTGACCGAAATCGGCAACCTGTTTATGGAAGTGCCCTTGATTCTGGCGTTCAGCTTCTTTACGGCACTTGTGCTGAACCAGCGGTTTATCGGCCGCCTTACCGCCCGGACAATCCTGTTTTTGCCTGTGATTCTGGCAGCCGGAGTTATCTTCCGGCTTGAAGAAAAGGATATGATTACCCAGCTGTCAATGGGAGCAGCCCAGCCGGGATTGGTGTTCAGCGGGGCTGCCCTGCAGAATCTGCTTTTCTCGACGCGGCTGCCTGAAGCTCTTTTGAATTTTGTCCTGACAGCCGTGGAGAGTATACCGGAAATCATTCGGGCGTCAGGGATTCAGGTTCTGATTTTCCTGGCGGGCCTGCAGTCCATTCCCAGAAGCATCTATGAGGCGGCCGATGTGGAAGGGGCCACAGCCTGGGAGAATTTTTGGCTGATTACCCTGCCAATGCTCAGCCCTTTAATCCTGACAACCGTTGTGTACTCGATCATTGACTCGTTTACCTCAGCTGACAATGCACTGGTAGCCATGATTCGTTCAACGGCATTTGTCGGGCAGGGTTTTGGCCTGAGCGCGGCCATGTCCACTGTCTATTTTGCTGCGATCTTTGCGATCCTGGGGCTGACTATCGCCGTGGTCTCCCGTTGGGTCTTTTACCATGAATAAGGTAGGGGGGGAAAGGGAGATGAAGAACAAAATCAAGATCAAGATCAAGCCATTTTTGGCGGCTGTTTTAAGAATGGTGTTTTTGACCGGTGTTTCCTATATCATTCTCCATCCCTTGCTGACCAAGTTTTCTTCGTCATTGATGACGATCAATGACATGTTTGACGATACGGTCAAGTGGGTTCCGCGGACTGTTACACTGCAGCATTACAGGGATGCATGGAACTTGATGAACTATCCCCATGCTTTCCGCAATTCGTTTACCCTTACCCTGACCGTAAGCATGCTGCAGCTCATGTCCTGTACCTTGGTGGGTTACGGGTTGGGCCGGTTCAAGTTTAAAGGCGGCAAGATTATATTCGCCTTAGTGCTGTTCACACTGGTTGTGCCGCCCCAGATGGTCATGGTGCCGATGTATCTCACCTTCCGCTATTTTGATATCTACGGCCTGCTTCCGCCCCCGGGTTTGAATCTTTTAAACAGTTACTGGCCTTTTGTCCTTATGTCCAGTACCGCGGTTGGCCTGCGCAACGGCTTGTTTATCTATATCATGCGGCAGTTTTTCAGGGGCATGCCCAAGGATCTTGAGGATGCCGCTTATGTGGACGGCGCCGGGCTGTTCCGGACTTTCCTCACGATTATGCTTCCCGGTGCAGTGCCCGGTTTGGTGATTGTTTTCCTCTTTGCTTTTGTCTGGCAGTGGAATGATTATTTCTACATTACCTTGTTTATCGGCGGCAAGACGGATTTCCTCACCCATGCCCTGGATAACCTGGCCTTAAGGGCTGTGGAGGGCAGGACGGATCTTCTGCGCAACCACTACAGTTCGCTGATTACCAACACCGGGATGCTGATGTTCATTGCGCCGCTTCTGCTTCTGTATGCCGTAATGCAGCGCTATTTTGTTGAGAGTATTGAACGAACGGGCATCATCGGCTGATCATCTTGCTGAGAGGAGGGCAGGCTGTGAGCAAAAGAACTGCAGCTGTTATGCTGGTTGGTGCCTTGAGCCTAGTCCTGATGGGGCCGAGTGCGGTTTCCCAAACCCCACAGCCGGGTGAAACGGCAAAGCCGGCATTGACGGGATTTGCCCGGCAAACAAGCTTCGCCGATTATCTTGACCGGTACCGGGATCTGCCTCTGCCCACCAAGACGGTGGTGATTCCGGCTGCCCACTTTTCCAGTGCCAGCGGCACAGTGGAGTTGATACAGGATTTGGATGGGCTTTCGGATCCGGCAGTGAAAACCGGTGAGGAAGGGCAGATTGAGTGGAAATTCTGGATTGACGAACCGGGATTGTACCGGATTGCTGTCACCTATTATCCGGTTGAGGGCAGGCGCGGTACGATTCAGCGGGATATCCTGGTTAACGGAGAGCGCCCTTATGAAGAGGCGGGTTATCTGAACTTCCACCGTGTCTGGGGCGATGCCCATGAGCCTAAATATGACAATCAAGGCAACCAAATCAGGCCGGTGCAGGTGGAAACCCCGGTTTGGCGCACAATCTTTTTGGAAGATGCCATCGGCAATTATGATGTGCCGCTATGCTTCTATTTCCATCAAGGGATCAATACCATTACCCTGGTTTCCCGGCGGGAACCAATGGTGATTGCCAAGCTGGTGCTTGAGCCTGCCGCGCCTCTGCCGAGCTATGCGGAAGTGTGCAGGATCTATCAGGAAATGCAGTACCAACCGGTGACAGGCCATTTCGACAAGATCCAGGGAGAGAAGGCTGCTTACCGCTCCAGCCCGACACTGTTCGCCATCCATGATCGCACTGATCCGACCCTGGAACCGTACCACCCAGCGTTGATCCGCCTCAATGCCATTGGCGGCCAGCGGTGGAGCCGAGCCGGCGACTGGATTGCCTGGGAGGTGGAAGTGCCAAAATCCGGGCTGTATACCATTTCCTTCAAGGCCAAACAGAAGTTTGTCAGGGGCAGTTTTGTCAACCGCCGGTTAATGATCAACGGGGAAGTGCCTTTTCAAGAAGCGGCAGCTATCAGGTTTCCTTTCTCCAGCCGCTACCAGATGGTCACCCTGGGGCCGGAAGATGGGGAGCCGTATTTGTTCTACCTGCATGAAGGCAAGAACATCATCCAACTGGATGTGGTAATGGGTGATTTGGCGGAAATCATCCGCATTGCGGAAGACAGCCTTTATGAGCTTAATACCATCTACCGGCGGATTGTGATGATTACTTCCACCAAACCTGATCCAATCCGCGACTATCAGCTGGGGGAACTGATTCCTGATGTGATCGCCAGAATGCGGGAGCAAAGCGATGTCTTTGGTGATTTGGCCGGCCGGATCGCCGAGATTGCCGGTGAACAGGGGACGCATGTCGCTCTTTTGAATGAGTTGGCCTTCAGCCTCAAGAAAATGGCTGAAGATCCTGAAAGAATCCCCCGAAGCCTCAAGGAGTTCCGGGACAACGCCGGTGCCTTGGGCGAATGGATCTTAACAACCCGTGAACAGCCGCTGCAGATCGACTATTTGATTGTGGCCGGCGTTGATCAACAACTACCGTCTGCCAGGCCTACGCTTTGGCAGGCCATCGCCCATGAATTTAACTCGTTCATTGCCTCATTCAAGTATAATTATGATCTTGTCGGCGATGTCCATCAGGAAACGGATCGGACGCTGAAAGTGTGGATTGGCCTTGGCCGGGATCAGGCCCAGATTCTCAAGGAAATGATCGAAGACAGCTTTACGCCCCAGACAGGGATTGCTGTAAATCTGGAATTGATCAACATGGGCATTCTGCTGCCGGCAACTTTGGCGGGCAGGGGGCCGGATGTGGCCATGGGAGTGCCGTCCAGCCAGCCGGTGGAATTTGCCATCCGCAGTGCCGTGGTGGATTTGACAAGTTTTCCCGATTTTCCAGAAGTGGCCGCCCAGTTTATGCCCAGTGCCCTTGTGCCGTTTACTTTCCGCGATTCGGTCTATGCCGTTCCTGAGACTCAGTCATTCCCAATGCTGTTTTACCGCAAGGATATTTTAACTGAACTTGGGTTTGAGGTACCCCGCACCTGGGAGGAGTTCATCCGCATTATTCCAGAGCTGAAGCGGGAACACATGGAGGTAGGCGTGCCTTATTCCGGTGTAGCCCAAGCCGCCTCCGGTGCGCTGGGTGAATCGACAGCGACGGTATCGGTGCTCAGCCACGGTGGAGTGCAGACTTTCTTAACGTTATTGTACCAGCAAGGTGTTTCCTTGTACCAGTGGGACGGGATTGCCACCAACCTGGATCTCAAACCGGCGGTGCAGTCTTTCATCACCTGGACTGAATTCTACGAGCTCTATGATCTGCCCATGTGGTATGATCCGGCAAACAGGTTCCGGATGGGTGAGATGCCGCTGGTAATCGTGGATTACCAGATGTACAACACCTTGACTGTGTTTGCTCCTGAATTGAGGGGCGAATGGGGGTTTACCCTGGTCCCCGGCACCCCGCAGGATGACGGGGAGATCAATCATAGTGTGCCGTCGCAGGGAACCGGCACCATGATTATGAAGGCGGCGAAAGACCACGACGCGGCGTGGGAGTTTGTCAAATGGTGGGCCAGTGTTGAAACCCAGGCCCGCTTCGGCCAGGAATTGGAGAGTGTCCTAGGGCCTGCCGCCCGCTATCCCACGGCCAATATCCTAGCCGCCCGGGAGCTGCCCTGGACCATTGAGGAATACGAAATCCTGGAAGAGCAGCGCCGCTGGGCAGTGGGTGTCCCCAATGTCCCGGGAGCGTATATGGTGGGGCGGCATCTGGACAATGCGTTCCGCAAAGTTGTCTACGCCCATGAACCTCCACGGGAGGTGCTTTTGGATTACAACCGGGCGATCAACGATGAAATTGCCATCAAACGGGCTGAATTCAACTTGCCCACAGCAATTGACGAGCTTCCCAAACAGTGGCGCAAGTACCTTGAGTTTCCCGACCGGGAGGGAGAAGCGCAATGAAGGCAACAGCTGAAAGCAAGATCGCGGCAAAGAGTGGTTTGAGGGCTGATGCAGAAAGCGGCCGGCTGAGAACCTGGTTTTCCAGGAAGTTTAAGGAAATCCGGGAGAACAAGATCTCATACCTCTTCATTGCCCCTTTTGGGATCTTCTTCTTTATGTTCACGGTTCTGCCGGTGGCGCTGGCAATGCTCCTCAGCTTCACCCATTACAACATGCTGGAGCCGCCCAAGTGGATTGGGCTGCAGAATTACCTGAGGCTGTTCTTTGCCGATGATGTGTTTCTGATCGCGGTTAAGAACACATTCATCTTTGCGGTGATTGTCGGCCCGTTAAGCTATTTCATGTGTTTGATCTTTGCCTGGATGATCAATGATCTGAAGCCGAAACTGCGGGCCTTTCTCACACTGCTGTTTTACGCGCCGAGTATTTCCGGCAATGTGTACATGGTCTGGGCTTGGATTTTCAGCGGCGATACATATGGGTATATCAACGGATTCCTCACCTATTGGGGCCTCACCAGTGAGCCGGTTCAGTTCTTGACGGATCCCAAGTGGATGATGTGGGTCGCAATCCTGGTGACCTTGTGGATGAGCTTGGGGACAAGTTTTCTGGTATTCATCGCCGGTTTGCAGGGGATTGATCCCACTTTGTACGAAGCCGGCGCAGTTGATGGTGTCAGACACCGTTTCCAAGAACTGATATACCTTACTTTGCCCGCACTAAGGCCGCAGCTGATGTTTGGGGCGATTATGTCGATTACCGGGTCGTTTGCTGCCGCCAGCCAGATTATTCCGCTGGTAGGTTTTCCAAGCACTGACTATGCCGCTCATACAATTGTGGCCCATTTGCTCGATTACGGCAATATCCGTTTTGAAATGGGCTATGCGTCGGCGATAGCCGTAATCCTGTTCTTCACCATGATTATCGCCCAGCAGATTGTGCAGCTTTTGCTTCGGAATTTGGAAAGCTAAGAGAGGAGGGAGCATATGAGGCTGCAGCTTCGGGAAAAACGCATCACCCGTTCCACCGGTGGAGACCTGCTTGTCTTTTTAATCCTGGTGGCTGGAGGTGCCTTTATGTCTCTGCCAATGGTGTATACGATCTTTCATGCCTTCAAACCCATGAATGAGCTGTTTATTTGGCCGCCGCAGTTTTTTGTCCGCAACCCGACTCTGGCCAATTTCTACGACCTCTTTTTGCTGATGGAGGAATCGTGGGTTCCCTTTACAAGATATTTGTACAATACTTTGTTGATTACTGTCCTGGGTACATCCGGGCATGTATTGATGGCTTCCTTGGCGGCTTATGCCTTGGCCAAGCATAGATTCCCGGGCCAAAGAATCTATTTCAATGCTATTGTTTTTTCCTTGATGTTCGCCTGGCAGGTAACGGCTATCCCCAATTACCTGACCATGTCCAGGATTGGCTGGGTGGATACCTATATGGCCATCATCGCCCCGGCGTGGGCTATGCCGCTGGGGTTGTACCTGATGAAGCAGTTCATGGAGCAAATACCCGATGCACTGCTGGAAGCGGCCCGAATCGACGGGGCCAGCGAGTTCCGCATTTTTTGGAAGATCGTGATGCCGAATGTGAAGCCGGCATGGCTGACATTGATCATCATTTCATTCCAGAGCATGTGGGGCGAAACGGGGGCCCGTTTTATCTATACTGAAGCTTTAAAGCCGCTGCCGTATGCTCTCAACCAAATTGTATCGGCCGGTATTGCCCGGGCAGGTGTGGGGGCTGCAGTCCTGGTGCTGATGATGGTTGTTCCCATTGCGCTCTTCGTTTTCAATCAGAGCAAGGTGGTCCAAACCATGGGCAGTGCCGGGATTGACAAGTAAACACTAAACAGCTGTGAATCAGGGGAGGGCGGGGATATTCCAGCGAATATCCCTATTTTATTTATATTTTTTGTTCATATTTTCAGATCCAATGCAGGAATTTCTGGGATCAAGGTGGAAAAAGAATGCTTTAACAGTGAGCAGGTTTGGGCATGCTCACAGCGTTGGCTTAGGGGGCATTGAAATTGATTATACCCGCAAGTTACTCCAGCAAGTTGGCTCTCAAAGAAACACAGGAAGCAATCAAGCTGCTCAAAGACTTCTTCGAAAGAGTCTTGGCCCGGCGGCTGAACCTGACCAGGGTTTCGGCGCCGCTGTTTGTACCCCACAATTCAGGGCTGAACGACAATTTGACCGGAATTGAACGCCCAATCATCTTTGATGCACCAGCCATGAGTTCTCAATGAGAGATTATTCATTCGCTGGCGAAATGGAAGCGCCGGGCCCTTAAGGAGTATAATTTCCGCGTCGGGGAAGGACTCTATACTGATATGAATGCCATCAGGCGCGATGAGGAACTGGATAATCTCCATTCCTTGTATGTGGATCAATGGGATTGGGAAAAGATCATTACGGCCGAGGACCGCAACCAGGAGTTCTTATACGCAGTGGTGAGACAAATTTATCTCTGCCTGATGGAAACAGAAAGGGAAATCCATCGTGCTTATCCAATGTTAGAGTGGGAACTTCCTGATGAAATTTGTTTCATAACAACCCAGGAGCTTGAGGACCTTTACCCTCAGCTTGACCCGAAGCGCAGGGAAGATGCGGTTACCAAGGATAAAAAAGCGGTTTTCCTCACTCAGATTGGCGGGAAGCTGGCATCTGGAATCAGTCACGACGGCAGAGCCCCGGACTATGATGATTGGAACCTGAATGGTGATATACTGGTATGGCACCCGATTTTGCAGCAGGCAGTGGAGTTGTCCTCGATGGGGATCCGTGTTGATCCAGACACGATGCTTAAACAGCTTAAGCTGGCCGGTTGTGAGCACTGGGCAGAACGCCAGTTTCACAGGGAATTGTTAGCCGGCGAGCTGCCTTTGACCATTGGCGGAGGTATCGGGCAATCACGCCTGTGCATGTACTTCCTGGAAAAAGCCCACATCGGCGAGGTTCAAGCATCAACATGGCCGGAACAGGTAATCGAAACATGCAGGGAAAACAATATCTTTTTACTTTAATGCAGTAGGAGGAATTGGTGTGGAGCGAGTTGACATTAAAAAGCTGTTTCGCAGCTGCAGCGCCTAAATCAATCAGGATGTGCGGGTTTCAGGATGGATTCGCACAATCAGAGATACGAAGCGGTTTGCCTTCATTGAACTGAATGATGGGACATTCTTCAAAAACCTGCAGATCGTGATTGATGATACCCTGCCCAATTTTAGGGAAGTGGTCAAGCTTAATATCAGTTCGGCGGTTACCGTCGAAGGCAGAATCGTGGAGAGCCCCGGCGCCAAGCAGCCGCTTGAGCTGAAAGCCACAAAAGTTGCTATTGAAGGGATCAGCGCCAGCGACTATCCCCTGCAGAAAAAGCGTCACAGTTTTGAATACCTGCGGACCATCGCCCATTTGCGCCCCAGGACAAACACCTTTTACGCTGTATTTCGCATTCGTTCCCAGGCGGCTTACGCGATCCACAAGTTTTTCCAGGAACGCAACTTCGTCTACGTCCACTCGCCGATTATCACCGGCAGTGATGCGGAAGGCGCCGGGGCAATGTTTCGAGTGACCACTCTGGACTTCGATCAACTGGTGCGCAATGAAGACGGCAATGTGGATTTCAATCACGACTTTTTCGGCCGGGAGGCGAAACTGACCGTCAGCGGCCAGCTGAATGTGGAAACCTATGCCATGGCCTTTCGCAATGTCTATACTTTCGGGCCCACCTTCCGGGCGGAAAACTCGAATACGCCCCGGCATGCCGCGGAATTCTGGATGGTTGAGCCGGAAATGGCCTTTGCCGACCTGGAAGACAACATGGATTTGGCGGAGGAGATGTTGAAATACCTGATTCAATACTGTCTGGAAAACGCCCCTGAGGAAATGGAGTTCTTTGACCGGTTTATCGACAACGGATTGCTTGCCCGTTTGGACACTGTGTTGAAATCCAGTTTTGAAAGAATTACTTATACAGAGGCAGTTGAGCTTTTGGTCAAATCGGGGCAGAGTTTTCAATACCCGGTGGAGTGGGGCTGTGATCTCCAGACGGAGCATGAGCGGTACCTGGCGGAAAAGGTCTTCAAAAAGCCTGTGTTTGTTACCGGTTACCCCAAGGACATCAAATCATTTTACATGCGGCTGAACGATGATCAAAAGACGGTGGCAGCCATGGACCTGTTGGTGCCGGAAGTCGGGGAGATCATCGGCGGCAGTCAAAGGGAAGAGCGCTACGAGCTTTTGCGAGCCCGGATGGAAGAGTTGAGCCTTCCGGAAGATGAGTATTGGTGGTACCTGGACACCCGCAAGTACGGTACAAACAAACACAGCGGTTTTGGCTTGGGCTTTGAACGGGGAATCATGTACCTGACGGGCATGAAAAATATCCGGGATGTGGTACCATTTCCCCGGACGGTCAACAACATTGAATTCTAAATTGATCCAGGACAGCGAAAAGCCGGCGGCTTGCCGTACCTCAGAAAATGGCAGCCCGCCGGCTTTTGGTTTTTGGCCCGTTGTTCTTTAGAACTTGTATTCCACAATTACCCTGGCCTTAACCTCCACATCGCCGGGGTTGATCGGAGTCTTGGCGCTGTCGGCGGCACTGACCCTAAACATGACTGCTTCAGTATACGGCGCATAGGTATCGCTCTGCTCAGTGATGGATACAACTTCTTTAATACTGACACCGGCAGCTTTAGCTATGGCTTCAGCTTTGTCCCGGGCTTGGCGGGTGGCGTTTTCCAAGGCCTTCATCTGCAGCTCAGCTTTGCTCTCCGTGTCAAAAGAAATCCCTTGGACCTGATTGGCACCTGCTTTGATGGCCAGGTCGATTATTGTACCAACATCTTCGAGGTTGCCGGTCCTGATATTGACTTGATTGCGCACTGTGTAAACAGTGTAGTACTGGATGGGATCAGTCGAACGCTCGGCCTCTTGGTAGCTGTAAATATAGAAACCGCTGGTTGTGATCTCTTGGTCATTAAGCCCGAATTCCTTTAGGGCTGCAATGATCTTGGACATGATCGCGGCATTCTCCTGTGAGGCGTTTTCAGCCAGCCGATCCCGGGTTTCCACACCCAGCGAGATATAAGCGACATCTGGTGCAGCGGAAACAACAGCATCGCCGCTGACCTGGATTGTCCCTCCACTATTTGTTTCCTGTGCCATGGCATCGTGGCCGAGGCTGCCTACGATTACAGCACCTGCAAGGATTGCGAGTATACACCCGATAATCCATAATCCCTTCCTACTCTTACCCATTGATTATTCCTCCTTTGAGTTTTCAGTGACTTGTAAGTTTTTGGACTCGCCAAAAAAGGCCGGTTGCCCGTCTATTGAACCTGAAATGCTTACTTCGATCCGATACATTCCGGGTTCATCGGGGGCAGTAAGCAAAACGGTGCCGGATAAAGGTTTGTCAGGATACAGTGTCTGCAGGCTCCAACCGTTAATGCTCAGTTCGGCAGCAATGTTTACCAGGCCGTTTCCATCCGTACGCATCAATCTGATCACCGGTGTTTCCATTGTAAACGCTATTCCCTGCAGCGCACTCAGGCTTAGATCCAGTTCCAATTCTGTTCCGGCTGCCGCCACATCTGCGAGCCCAATTTCGATGGCAACCTGGCTTTGAAGGCCAAAGGCTGTTTGGTCAAAGGCTGACATGGTCCGAAGCTGAACCGTATCCTCGGGCTGCATCATTTCCGCCTGGAATGTGTCCGGATCCAAGGGCTGCGGCAGCTGCGGCACACTGTTTTGATTTGTCAGGATGATTACAAGCAGCATCACTGCCACAAGGGCAGGCATCCAGCTGCGGCCCTGTCTGTACCAGGGAATAGGTTGAAGCTTTGTCTCAATCTGTGCCCACATCCGTCCGGGCGATCCCTGCCACTTGGTGTTTTGTTCCAGGGCCATAGCGATTTCTTCTTCAGAAATCGCCAGTTCCTTGTTCTGATCGTCAAGCACCTTGCTCACCCCTTTCGCCGGCCTGCAGGGCGGCTTTCAGCCGTTGGCGGGCAACATATAGACGGGATTTGACTGTGGACTGGGGTATGCTGAGGACTGCAGCAATTTCCAGTTCAGTCAAACCGCTGAGGTACTTGAGGATGATCGGCAAGCGGTGTTTTTCATCAAGCTGCTTGATGGCGGCATATATGCGATCGGCGTTCTCATTGGCCAGAGTCTGCTCTTCGGGTGAATAGGCGAGATGGGGATTAGCCCTGCTGTTGGGAATGTACTCCGGTTCAACCCTGAATTTTTGCCTGACCCGTTTTGCTTTGTTGATTACGATCCGAGAAAACCATGGTTTAAAAGCCATCCCATCCTTGAATGTCCCGATGGACCGGAATGCTTGAATAAACGCTTCCTGCACCGCATCCTCGGCAGTGGGCCAATCATGAGTGATCGTATATGCCAGCCGGACGGCAGCTTCAACATGAGTTTGATAAATGACCTCCATGGAGTGGCGATCGCCTTGTTTGACTTTGCTGATCAGCTCAAACTCAGTTTCAGCCATCCCCTGCCTCCCTCCTCACTGCTTCACTCTATATATCCAATGGGCAAGCAAAAAGTTTATTAATGCAGTTCCCATTTTATCACGGCCGGATGGAGCAATCAGCCGGCAAATTCAGGGAACCGTCAGTGCTGTGCTGTGCCGCTAATGGTGAAGCCGCTTTTCACAATCGAGTATTCCACTATTTCCCCAGACCAAAAATGGAATTTCAGGCGGATTGTGCCGTCCCGGGTTTCATTGAAGAACTCAGGAGTAATGACAATCACACCCGTATCATATTTAGGCTGGAAGCAGTGGCCAAACTCCTTGAATGCAGTCCAGCTTTGTGGGCCGGCATTGCCTCCGCTTACATAAACCGCCTCCATGGTCGCCAACTGGTCTCCATTGAATTTGGCGGGAATAATGAAGTGGCCGGCTGTGCCAATACTGTCGAAGAGAACAGGCCTGTCGTAATAGACAACTTTTTGCTCCCAATCAACACCTTGAGAAAACTTAAGCGTCAGGATGGCGTTGATTCCATATTCGTAAGTGATGATCCGTTCCAACAACTCCCGCTTGAAGGTGAGGGTGCTGCCGCTGAGGGAATAATCTGTTTGGGGATCGAGCTTCTGTCCGTTCAGCTCCACACCTTCCAGTTCGTTGCCGTTTAGGTTGAGCGTTATGCTTTTATCTGCAAGTTCCCGGCCCGCCCTAAGATAGATCGTGTCATGGTTGGCGGTTGAACTGCGGGCGGCGGCAGTGGCTAGTTTGGCAAGGGTTGGATCATGCCATTCCAGGGTGGTGCGGTCAAGATGCTGGCCGTTGTCCCAAATCATCAAGGGCATGCCCTTGCTCCGGGCGTAATAGGTTACGTACTCGAAGTACTTGTAGATTTCACCCCGTTGGATTGTGTTGTAATGCTTATCAAAGCCCAAGAGGCCGTACTCCCCGATAATCACCGGGATCCCTTTGGCAGCAAATGTGCTGTAAGCCCTGTTAAGAGACGCATCCACGTCGTTTTGGGCCTGGCGGTCGAAGCGCGTGCTGCCGGCTATATTGACGCTGAAAGGCCAATAGCCGTAATAGTGGACTGTGGCAATAATCCGATCATCGTTCAGTTTCGCTATTGTTTTGGCCAGTTCATTGAGGCGGGGCTGGGCTGATGAGCCGGTCAGTGTCGACAGCACCAGGGGGCGGGTCTCGTTAAGGCCGCCGCTTGCCCGGACGATGCGGTGAAAAGTGGTGTTGAGCTCGTCGACAAACTGGAAATACTGGGGGCGGTCCTCATTCCAATCGTCGGAAAAACGCGGTTCATTGAGGCCTTCGAAGATCAGCCTGTGGGGATAGTCCCGGAAACGGGCGCTGATTTGTTCCCACGCGGCGGTGAACTTAGGCAGTACCGTTGGATCCTGGGCCATTTTGCCGATCCAGAGTGAGTCGTGATGCATGTTGAGCATCACATACAGGCCTGCTTCCAGCGCCCACTGCACGACTTCTTCAATCCTGTCGAGAAATCCGGGGCTGATTTGGTAATCGGGCGCCGGACCCATGCGGTGCCCCCAGGTAACAGGGATGCGGATACTGCGAAAGCCTGCTGCGGCAATGTAATCGATCAGTTCTTTGGTTGTGGGGGGGTTGCCCCATGAAGTCTCACTGCCGGTGGCATCGAAAGTGTTGCCCAAATTCCAGCCGGGATGCCAGGCGGACACAAATTCCTGCATGGTAAAAACCTCCTCATGAGTCTTTTCCATATCAGCAGCAAACACCGGGCTGTCAATGAAAGCCAATACAGCCAAGGCTGCTGCAAACACAACCAACATCCTGTATTGCCAAGACATTCCCATCACTCCTGTTGAGCTGTTTATAGTATTTCTTTCGATAAATTGGCCCTAACCGTTATTTGCCATGGGCTGTTTCTTACCCCATACCAGGATCAGGTAGGCAAAGGCCAAACAGCCAATAATCAAGGGGAAATAAAAGATTATTGTCCGCCAGAGAATGATAAAGGCGCCGAGCTTGGCGTCGGAAAAAGTTTCATCAAGCATGTAGACGGAAAAAATCTCTGAAACCCCCGCGCCTCCCGGAATTGGGGTGAACGCTGATGAAATCCCGAGCAAAGTGGCAATGCTGTAATTATAGAACGACATGACGGGCTTGGCCTGGAGGCCTGTGAGCAGGAAACACCCCGCCAGGTAGAGAAGGGCGAAATAACCGCCGCCGCAGACGACGGAGCCGGCGAAATAGCGCCCGCGTCCGGCGAAAGTCTGCCGGAACGTGGACACAAAAGTGTTGAACCACTGGGATATGTTGGGGTACCTGCTGAAGCGTTCGAACCATGTCCGAAAACGGTGCCCGTGCCAGACAATGGCGATTAGCGCCGCCAGGATCAAGGCGTAAAGCAGGACAACCAGTTTGATGTATGAGAAATACGGGGCGATCTGCTCTGGGATACTGCTCATCACAGTCACGACCAGTGCGATCACCGCGACCATGCCGACTTGCGCTCCCATGCTGGCGCTGGTGATCACGCCGGTCGCTTTGCCCACGTTCAGCCGGCAGCGGTAGAGGATGTAGATCAAAAACGGGACGCCTCCGGCGGTGAAAGGTGTCACTAATGTGACAAAATGGTTGGCAATCATGATCAACATCAGCATGGGAAAAGAGATCCGATGGCCGATGGAAGCGAGAATAATCCGGATCCGCAGTGTGTCCACGACCCAGGCAAGGATGATCGAAACAAAAGCGAACAACAAGTAATTGCCCGGATAGCTTTTGATCACAGCCCATATTTGTCTTGGGTTTGCAAGTTTGACGAAGATCACTGTCAGGGTGACGGCGGTGGCGGCGACGAGAAACGCGATTCCTTTCCAAGACGGCTTGATGCGCTTCAGCTCCGGTTTATCCACATCTACTGCTCCTTTTTTGTGAATTGCTCTCTCTTTTGTTTCTACATTATGGAGATAAACCCTTGTAGAAAGATGTCCTTTTCAGTATAATGTATGGGAAAGCAAACTGAAGAAAGGTCAAGGTATAGATACAGATGAAGAACTAATCCACTGCAAACCGATAACAGGGAGGCGTACAAACCCGGAACAGGCGGGTTTGCTGTCATGCTGTTTACTGCGCGAGTGGATAGTGTGTCTATACCGAGATGACAAGGGATCCCAGGGATCCTTGCGGCACTATCCTCTCCATAAAGGAGGGGTTTTTTATGTTACTGCTGGAAGCAAAGCAGCTTAAGAAGTACTACGGCGACCGTTTGATTCTGGAAGTCCCGGATTTGAAAGTTTACGGCCATGATCGGATTGGTGTGGTTGGCCCCAACGGAGCGGGGAAGACGACTTTGCTGGATCTGCTGAGCGGGCGGTTGGCTCCGGATGATGGTTCAGTGGCTGTTTACGGGAGCTTGGCATATTTGTCTCAGTTGGAACCTCCCAAGGAAAAACGGCTTGATCCGGAAATGGCGTCCAGGTTTTCTGTGCCAGCTGTGTGGCACGATCAGATGAGCGGCGGTGAGAAAACCCGGTTCAAACTGGCTCAGATCATGGGCGGGCTTAACTGCCACATGATTTTGGCCGATGAGCCTACCAGCAGCTTGGATATCGGCGGCATCGAACTTCTGGAAGAAATGCTGGAAAGCTTTGCCGGCGCTTTGATGGTCGTATCCCATGATCGGGACTTCCTCGATCGCCTATGCAGCAAAATCCTGGAAGTGGAAGCAGGCAGGATCACAATCTATCCCGGAAATTACAGCGAATACGCCAGGCTTAAGGCAGAGCACCGGGCCAGGGCGGAGTTTGAGTATCAACAGTATGTAAAGGAAAAACAGCGCCTGGAAGAGGTGGCCTCAAGGCTTAAACAGCAGTCGGCCGGCATCAAGCGCACACCAAAACGCATGGGCATTTCGGAGGCAAGGCTGCACAAGATGGGCGGCCAGAATGCAAAAGCCACTTTGGACCGGGCTGTCAAGAATGTGGAAAAACGCATTGAACACCTTGAGGTCAAGCAGAAACCGCTGCAGCTTGTTCAGCTGAAACTTACCATTGAGGAAAGCCGGCAGCCGGCAAGCAGAATAATCGCAAGTGGAAAAAATGTCAGCAGAGCCTTTGGCGAGCGGATCCTTTTCCGGGATGCCAATTTCCAGATCCTAACACGGAGCAAAACCGCCCTGATCGGGCCGAACGGCTGCGGCAAGAGCACGCTTCTGAAGATGATCGTGGCCGGTGCTCCAGGAATCAGGCTGGCAAAGGGCGCCAGGATCGGTTACTTCAGTCAAGCTTTGGATATTCTTGATGAAAACCTGTCTATCCTTGACAATGTGATGGCGACCAGCATCTACGATCAGACTACAGTCAGGGTTATTCTGGCCCGGTTGTTGTTCAAACGGGATGACGTGCACAAGCCGGCGAAGGTCTTAAGCGGAGGCGAACGGGTGAGAGCCGCCTTTGCCAAGATCCTGGCCCAAGATTTTAACTTCCTGATTCTCGACGAACCAACGAACTATCTTGATGTTGCTTCCCTGGAAGCAGTGGAGGACACTTTCTACCATTATGAAGGAACGATGCTGTTTGTGACTCATGATCGGAGATTCATCAGTGCAGTGGCCGACCATATTATGACCATCAAAGATCAGCAGATCCACCAGTTTGGCGGTACGTACCGGGAATATGTGGAATGGGTGCAGAAACCGGCACTCAGCAATTCCACAGAGCGGCAGATTATGATCCTGGAAAACCGCTTGGCGGAGGTGATCGGGAGGTTGTCTGTACTGCCGCCTCAGGGTGACCGGGAAGCACTGGAACAGGAGTATGAACGGATTCTGGCCCAATTGCGATCTTTAAGAAAGTAAGCCACAGCACCGGCAATACCCACCCAAGGCAGGGGCGCCCGGCGGCAGCCGCAGAAGCAGCTGCCGGGTGCATTTTGCTGTATACAGCAGGAATTAGGGTCTGGACAGCAAATAATATAAAAGCATAAAAATACAGAAATGTAGAATATGGATAGTAATAGTTGTTTAATTGTCAGCAGCTGTTGGAGGTGGGTTTAAAGGCAATGATCCGCTGCGGCTTGGCCCTGGCTGGCGGCGGCGGCAAGGGCGCCTATCAGATCGGTGTGCTTAAGGCCCTGTGCCAGTTGGGGTTCACTCCGGATCGGTTCGCGGCCGTGGCAGGCAGTTCGGTAGGGGCATTGAACCTGGCTCTCTTTGTCCAAAACGATCTGGAAAAGGCGGAACAGGTGTGGCTCTCCATTACATCTGACCAGATTTTCTCCATCGATGTCGACGCGGTGCTGGCCGCGCTGCTCCGCAGCGCCCCGTTGACAGCGGTGGTCAAAAGCCGTGTCAGCCGCAGGCTGCTGGCCCTGGCCTCCCACGGCGTGTTTTCCCGGGCGGGGTTGATGCGGCTGATGGCGGAACACCTGAATCCGGAACTGATCAAGCGCCATGCTTCGGGAGCCTTGTTTGCGGCGTGCGTTCAGATTCCAAGCCTGAAGGCAAAGTATTTGCGGCTCGACGGTGTCGATGTCCGGAAGATCACCGATATTCTGCTTGCCAGTTCGGCCATACCTTTGTTTTTCAAGCCTGTGAAAATCGATGGACAGTACTATATCGACGGCGGTGTCCTGGACAACCTGCCGATCAGGCCCCTTTATGAATTGGGCTGTGAGCTGATCTTCGCCGTTCACTTAAGCCGCAGGGCGGTGGTGAACCACAGCCGGTTTCCCGGCGCCAGGATTCTGGAAATAGTGCCTCAGGAAGACTTGGGATCGATGTGCGACGGCACGTTGGATTTCACCACTATGGGGATTAGGCGCCGGATCGAACTTGGTTACCGTGATGGGATGCGCATTGTCCGCAAGGCATTGGCGTTTGCGCCCATGGCGGTTGGTGTTGTCGACGAACGGCTGGGTGTTGGGGAGGGAGAACAGTGGCTTTGAACTTGGATGCCGGCGCACCGGGAGCGGTTGATGCGCTCGGCGCGGGTGACAAGAGCGGAGTTCCCTATGGGGCGGACGAGATCGATCGGGTTGTGGAGCAGGTGATTGACAGATACCGATCGAACAGCAAGGACATCATGCGCTTGGCCTTGGAGACGATTGTCGCCCTCACGGCGTCGGAGGCCCGGGTGAGAGAATTGGCCGAGCAGGGTTTTTTGGCGCGGGCGTTTCGCACTGTGATCGGATCCAATGACCGGCTGCGGGACAGCATTGACGCCAATTTGGTGATCTCCCAGTACGCGGCGGTTAGACTGCTGCAGCGGCTGGTGGAGCAGAACATGCTCAATCTCAAGCTGGCGTCTGCCGTCAACCGAAAGCTGGACAAACTGGCTCTGAACATTGACCCGGAGCTGCTGCATGACCTGGCGCAGCTCGCCGGCCTCTACGAGCAGGTGAGCTGCGAGATCGCCGCCTTGGAGGCCAGGATTGCCAGGCTCGAACGTCTGCTGGAATAGGCCGGCTTTATCCGCCGGCCTTTTTGATTTAAAATAAGAATTGGAAAAAATAATCATATTGGGAAGGAAGAGGCGTATATGGCAGAGGAAATGCTGCAGACAGAGGACAGTCAGCTGCTGCGGCCGCCGGTTGAGGGGGAGGATTTCACCACCACGGATACCTGGCGTGTGCTGCGGATCCAATCGGAGATAGTCAAAGGGTTTGACGAACTGGCTCATATCGGCCCTGCTGTGGCTGTGTTCGGTTCCGCCCGCACTCCCGAACACCACCGGTATTACCAACTGGCGCGGGAAACCGGATATAAGCTCGCCAAGGCTGGCCTGGCGGTAATCACCGGAGGTGGGCCAGGGATTATGCAGGCGGCCAACCAAGGGGCGAAAGAAGCGGGAGGGTTGTCTATTGGCTGCAATATCGAGCTGCCGTATGAACAGAAGGCAAACCCTTACCTTGATGTGCATATCGACTTTCGCTACTTTTTCGTGCGCAAGCTGATGCTGGTGAAATATGCCCGGGCGTTTGTGATCCTGCCGGGAGGGCTCGGCACCATTGACGAGCTGTATGAGGCGTTGACACTGATACAAACTGGGAAGATCCAGCGTTTTCCCGTTGTCCTGATGGGCACTGACTACTGGCGGGATTTGGTCGACTGGATGGAAGAGAAGATGCTGGGGGAAGGTATGATTAATCCCTCGGATCTGCAGCTTTTGCAGCTTACTGATGATCCGGATCAAGCAGTGGCGGTTGTCAAGGACACAATCCGCATCTAACCTTGCGGCAGGTGTTGGCGGATTGATGCAGAAGCAAATACGTAGGCCGAATTCTTGGGGGGAAGGCACGAATGCGTATTTTCATCACCGTGTTGGCTGTCCTTGTAGCCTTGGCCGGCATTGGTTACGGGTTCATCGCGTTCTTTTACACCTATCCCGATGAGGTTGCCCGCGCTTATATGGAAAGCATAGTGCAGGGCGAGTATGAGCAGCTGGAGAGCTTTCACCACACAAAGCACCCGTTTCCGCAGGCCGAGGAGATCGAAACGGGGTTTGAGAATTTTGCCGAGGCTTATGGATTGACCAAGATCGAACTGGTGGGATTGCATCCCGTCGAAGAGAAGTTCACCACGGCGGTATACACTGTTGATCTGCGCTATGAAAGCCGGTATTTTGAACCGCTGCTGATCCAGTTTCAGCTGAACCTGGCCTGGGACGGGCCGCTTACCTGGAAGGTTGAATGGGCGGATGTGCTGCCGCTGCCGCAGTATGGGCTCAAGGCCGAGTACCGGCGCACGCGCGTCGAGCCTTCCCGGGGAAGCATCTATGACCGAGACGGCAGGCTGCTGGCGGGACGAGGCAGCGCGGTGTCCATTGGTGTCCAGCCCAGCCGCATCTCCGATCCGGAGCTGTTGTTCCAGGTCTTGGGGGAGCAACTGGGCTTGACCCGCGAATATGTGGAGAGCAAGTACCAGGCTCCCGGTGTCCAGCCCCATTGGTTTGTACCGCTGATAACCGTCAGCGAGGAGCTGTATCAGGAGCTTGACCCGATTCTCCGCCCTGTTCCGGGCATATTCTTTCAACGGCAGTATATGAGGTATTATCCACTGGCTGAAGCGGCGGCCCACCTCACCGGATATCTGGGCGAAGTGACCCAGGCGATGATCGATGCCAATCCGGAGCGGGATTATCAAGCTGGGGAAACAGCTGGCCGCAGTGGGTTGGAAATGGGATTGGAAGCTGAGCTTAGAGGCGAGCCTGGTTATCGGCTGTTTGTGGAGACGGACACGGAACCAAGCCGCCTGTTTTTGGAGCGGACCGTCAAGAATGGTTCAGATGTGGAATTGACCATCGACGCCGGCTGGCAGCGCCTGGCATATGAAGTGTTGGGCGGCGGCAAAGGCGCGTTTGTTGTCTTGGATGCCCGCACGGGAGAAGTGCTGGTGCTGGCTTCTTCGCCAAGTTATGACCCGAATGAGTTCATAGCCGGCATCTCTCAGAACCGGTGGCAGCAGTTGAGCAGCGACCCAGGCCAGCCTATGTTCAACCGCAGTTTGCAGGGGGCATATCCGCCGGGTTCGGTGTTCAAAGTGATCACAGCATCAGCGGCGCTGGATCTGGATTTGTACAGCGTGACGAGTGAATTTGACGATTCGGGCGAACTGAGGGTGCAGGGCAACCCGATCCGGAATTTCCAAAACGAAGTCTTCGGCGAGCATTCTTTCGCCGATGCTCTGATTCGGTCGATCAACACCACCATGGCCCAGGTGGGGCTGACACTGGGCGCGGAAAACTTGCGCAGCTACTTTACGAAATGGGGGCTTGACCAAAAACATGATTTTCGCCTCCCTGCCAGCGCCGGGGATATAGGCAGCCCGGAGCGGAGCCAAGTGGCGCTGGCTTGGAGCGCGATCGGCCAGGACAGAGTCTTGGTGACACCTCTGGTTGTCGCGGAGATTTTCACTGCGTTCGTCAACGAAGGTGCGGTTCCAGAACCTACCCTTTTCAAGCGGGATGATCCGCCCGCGATGCGGCAGGTGATTAAGCCAGAGACCGCAGCTTTGATGAGTGAGCTCCTGGCGGAAGTGGTGGTTTCCGGTACCGGTAGGCAGGCTATGGTCGAGGGGCTGCAGATCTTCGGCAAGACCGGCACGGCGGAGACAGGGCGCGGCACATCCCACGGCTGGTTCGGCGGGTATGTGTTCGGTGTGGCCGGGCGCGATCTTGCCTTTGCCGTCTTGGTTGAAGACGGCGGTGTAGGCGGCCAGGTTGCCGCGCCGCTGGTAAGCGAGTTCTTCAGCAAAGTGGAGTGGTGAGGGTGACAGGGGTGACAGGGGACGGTGACCTGTCACATGCGCACTCCGCGCTGTTTTTCTTAT
>CZCB01003611.1_pt1 | contig 28916 bp, 28 predicted proteins | sample 591991 | NCBI WGS metagenome assembly CZCB01 (sample SAMEA3556809, study PRJEB10932) | anaerobic digester metagenome
CTTTTGCCATTAAGACAGGCAATTTCGGCGTAAATCCCGTTTGGATGCCTGACGGCAAAACCGACGACGTCAACGCCATTTACGACAATATACCCCAAACGGGCAAGACGCAAGCGGCATACGACATATACATACTTGCTTGTCAAAGGCTGAGCTTATCCAAGCAATACGCGGCGCGCGCCATAGGCAATTTGGAAATGGTCATTGAAGGCGGTTCGGCCAGCGTGGTAACCAACAGGGAAGAGCATTATTATATCCCAGGCGAGCCCACTTTGGACGCCAACCAATTTAGGATTTACAGCACTTTGGACATAACATACGGCAAGGAAGTAAAAGGGGATTCGTTTATCGCAGGCTTAATGCAGGCGAGCGCGGTTATGGGCGTAAGAAACTATTGCGACGGCTATAAGGTTTACGAACAGCGCAGCAGCCGCCTTTACAAAAACGAAAACAATGTGTACAAAGCCGAATGGAAGAAAAAAATCACGGAATTGCCTTTGAATTTTGAACGGGGATATAATGACGGCGAACTCAGGGAAAAAACCAATTTCATAGTCAACATGGACACCATATTGCCCTCCACCGTGGAAATCAACCGCGTCAAGGAAGGCGGCGTATGGAAATACGATGTCAGCTTTCAATTGGATTGCTCCACCACCGACGAGGGCAGCGCCACATATTACGAAGCCGAAGCCATAAAGAGAAAAATGGGCAACGCCGAATCGTTTACCTACAATTATTTGAAAGTCAATTTTACGGTATACGAAAACGGCTATTTCACATATTGGGCCACGCACCAGAAGTATTCGCTAGCTTACGCGGTAATAAAGGGTTATTTGGTAATCGACATAGCGGCGGAAATGGACTCAAGAAGCTATTTGAGCTATGATTCCAACGAATGCAAAGTGGATAACTTTATTGACAATTAACGCCTTGCCGAACGGCGTATAAACATTATCAAAGCGAAAACGGCGGCGATGACCGCAAGCGTAACCGCTCCCACGATGAGGGCGGTTTTTTGATTCAAGGTCAAAGAATGGGTGGCGTGTTTTTTCTGCACAAACGCCCTTTGGTTATTGAAAGAAATTTCGTAAAAATCGCCGTAGTCTATATCCGACACAATCCTTTGCAGTTTGGTGCCGTCTTTGACGGTGGCTATTACATTGCCGTTTTCGGAATTTATGTCGTAAATCTTAATCTCTTGCCCCATTTTCAGCGAAGTGGCCTTTATGTGCTTTACGGTAAAGGAAGGCTCTTGAAAGGAAACATAAAGGCTGGAAGCGTCGGCGTATCCCTCAAAGCTGCCGTATTTGATTTTTTGCCAGCGGATGTTGTCCAAAACAAACTCTTCTTCGACAGGCAATACCGAGGCGTTGCGGGGAATGGTAAACAAAATTGCGGAATCAAAATCGGGCTCTTCAAAGATGGGTACATTGTCATGAATGGCCCTTACCGAAGAAGCCGCCGTCAATAAGAGCAATAAGACCGCGCAAAACGCCGTTATAAGGAATTTTTTCATGTTTTTTCTCCCGTATTTTGGCTGTTCGGTATTGACGGAAAAGCCGAATTTATGTTATGCTGTTTAAGAGGATTATACAATGGAAATCAGGAAATATCAAGAAAAAGACAAAAAGAATCTGCAGTATATATGCATAGCCACCGCCAAGCCCGTAAAGAACGAAAAAGAGAAGGAAGTGCTTACCGCGCTGTATAACGATTATTTCACCGAGTGCGAGAGCGACAACATTTTCGTGGCCGTAAACGAGGACGACGACGCCATAGGCTATATAATCTGCTCTTCCGACTACAAAAAGTTCCGCTCCACAATGCGCAAGCGCTATCTTCCCAAAGTACGCAAGCTGAACAAATGGAAATGGTTTCTTACCCATCTTGAGCTGATATTGGACTCCCGCTTGACGAAGAAGTACCCGTCGTTTTTGCACATAAACATTTTGGACGGCTACCAAAGGAAGGGGCTGGGACATAAGCTCATGGACGCGCTGATTGGCCATTTGAGAGAAAAAGGCGTTTCGGCGGTTATGCTGGGCGTGGGCGCCGATAACCAAAAGGGCATAAATTTTTATAAGAAATACGGCTTCCACGAAATCATGAAACTGCCCGGCGTTATCAAAATGGGTTACAATATACAATAATTCTTTTTGTGGTTAAGAACAAAAAAGCAGCTTTACAAACCGTCAAAAAATTTTTTTTGACGCGGTTTTTAATTATTTTCAAAAACTTGATTTAATCGTTATGAGATACCGACGGGCTGTGTTATAATTAAGCTGTTAATTTTATTTTTCGGACGAAAAGGAGAAATATGAAAATAAGGGAGGAATGCGGCATTTTCGGAGTAATTTCCAAACGCCGCGCGGACAGCGGAAACATAGTTTTTGCGGGGCTGATATCCCAACAGCACAGAGGACAGGAGAGCGCGGGGATTTCGGCCTTCAAGGACGGAAAAATAATAACGCACAAAGGACAGGGGCTTGTTGCCGCTGTTTTTGATTCCGAGACCTTAGACAAGTTTAACGGGGCGGACAAGGCTATAGGCCATGTCAGATATTCCACCAAAGGCAATAACGGCTTTGTCAACGCCCAGCCCATTACCACTTCCCACAAAAAAGCCACCTTCGCTTTGGCCCACAACGGCAACATAGTAAACGCCGACAAGATAAGGGACAAGCTGGAGAACGAATACGGCGTTGTATTCAATACATCCAACAATTGCGAAGCCGTCATTTTGCTGATTATCAACGAAATGATAAAGGGCAACGATTTTATCACCGCCTTAAGGAATGTGGTATCCAAGATAGAGGGCGCTTACTCCATGGCGCTGATGACAGAGGATTATTTGATAGCCGTAAGGGACAGGGTGGGCTTCCGCCCGCTGTGCATGGGCAGAACGGAAGACAGCATAATGGTGGCCAGCGAAAGCTGCGCCTTGGACAGCGTGGACGCCCAATTCATAAGGGATATTGAACCCGGCGAAATAGTGATAATAGACAATGGCTTGAACATACGCTCCATAAAGGACACAAGAAAAGCCCCCAAAGGGCTGTGCTCCTTTGAATACATATATTTTGCCCGCCAGGATTCGGTGATAGACGGCAGAAGCGTTTACGAAATGCGCAAAGCCATGGGCAAGTATTTGGCGCTGCAGAACCCCGTGGAGGCCGACCTCATTTGCGGCGTGCCCGACAGCGGCCTTGAAGGGGCAAAAGGATACGCCGAGCAGTCCAAAATACCTTACGGCAGCGCCTTTGTTTTGAACAGATATATAGGCAGGAGCTTTATCTACCCCACCCAAAAAGCGCGGGAAAAAGCGGTTCGGCTTAAACTGAATCCGCTGAGGGCGGCGGTGGAAGACAAAAGGATAGTGCTTGTGGACGATTCCATAGTAAGGGGCACCACATGCGCCAAAATCATTTCGGAGTTGAGAAGCGCGGGGGCGAAAGAGATACACATGAGAATAACCGCGCCGCTATTCAAATATTCCTGTTATTTCGGCACGGACATAGACAAGCCCGAAGGGCTTATAGCCAACAGAATGAGCGTGGAAGAGATACGAAAACATATAGGCGCGGACAGCTTGGACTTTTTAAGCATAGAGAATTTGCTTAAGATATCGGGAGAAGCCGATCCCGGCTTTTGCGTAGGCTGCTTTAGCGGCAAATATCCCATCGATTTGGATATAAGCGATTGTTAAGGGGAAAGGTTATGGAAGACAAGAAAAAGTTGCTGGAATATTTCAAAAAAGACAGATATATCATAAAAAACGGCATAGAAATCATTGAGATAACCGACAACAAAGCCGTTTGCAAAGCCAAGGTTACCCCCGAGCATTTGAACGCCGAGGATGTCATACAAGGGGGCATGCTGTATACCATAGCTGATTTTACCTTTGCCGTTTTGGCAAATTACCTTCACGGAAAGACTGTGACCCAAACGGCTGCGATAAGCTATTTGCGCCCCGCCAAAGACTGCTTGGAGATACGCGCGGTGGCTGAGGAGCTGAGCGCCACCCGCCATAACTGCGTGCATAAAGTAACCGTAACCGACGAAAAAGGACAGACGCTGGTCATAGCCCAAATCAACGGATTTATTTTTTAATTTTGAAAAATATTTTTGCGGTCTTATTCGACAAAGTTCGCCAATGGGGATTTTTTTATAAAACCGGTTATTAAACGCTTATTTTGTGTAAATAATATCGAAGGTACGAATTTTTTGCCTATTGACTTGCCTCGCGATTGGTAGTAAGATTATTGTAGGAAATTATGTAAGGGAGGCATGATGGTAAAAATAGTAGTTTTGGACGGATTTTGCCTCAATCCGGGAGATTTAAGCTGGGGGGCTTTGGGGGGGATAACCGACAATGTGATAATCTACGACAGAACCCCAAAAGAGCTGGTGGTGGAAAGGGCCAAAGGCGCTGACATTATTATTTTGAACAAAGTCGTCATAGACAAGGAGACAATAGACAGTTTACCCAAGTTGAAATATATCGGAGTGCTTGCCACAGGCTATAATGTGGTGGATTGCGACTACGCCGCCAAGAAAGGCATAGTGGTTACCAACATACCCGCCTATTCCACCGAATCGGTGGCCCAGCATATTTTCGGTTTGCTTATCGAGGTGGCTTCGGGCATAGGAGAGCACAACCTTTCGGTCAAAAGCGGCGATTGGGAAAGATGCCCGGATTTTTGCTACTTCAACAAGAGATTAATAGAATTGCACGGCAAGACTATGGGAATAATAGGAATGGGCAGAATAGGGCAAAGGGTAAAGGATATAGCGCTTGCCTTCGGCATGAAAGTCATCGCTTACAACAAAAGCAGAACGGGCAAAGGGGAAGGCTTTGAGTATGTTACGCTGGAGCATTTGTACAGAAACAGCGACGTAATATCGCTTAATTGCCCCCTTACCAAGGACAACCAGGGTATGATTAACGCGTCAGCCATAAGTCTTATGAAAGAAAGCGCGATAATAATAAACGCCTCAAGGGGGGGATTGATTAACGAAAGGGATTTGGCGAACGCCTTAAACAGCGGCAGGATAGCGGGGGCGGGGCTGGATGTTCTGTCCGTGGAGCCGCCTACTAGCGACAACCCGTTGCTCAAAGCCAAAAACACCGTAATTACGCCGCACATAGCGTGGGCCACCAAAGAAGCCCGCTCAAGGCTTATGGAAATAGCGGTGGCGAACATAAAGGCGTATCTTGACGGCAAGCCTGTGAATGTGGTAAATAAATAGTTATATAATCATAAAAGATGTTGAAAATTTTGGTTTTAATGATATAATTGTTTATGGCACACCTAAAGATAAAAGAATAGTAAAAGGAATGGAGTAAAAGTATATGGAAAAGATTGCGATTATAGATATCGGATCCAACATGGCCAGGCTGGTAATCGCCAATATATTGGAAGGCGGTTATTTTGTGGTGATAGACGAACTGAAGGAGCCGGTAAGGCTGGCGCAGGACATGGAAATAGACGGATTCCTCAGGCCTTTGAGAATACAGCAAATGATAAAGACGCTTAACACATTCAAGTGTTTGTATGAAAGCCATGGGGTATCCAAAGTATTCGCGTACGGCACAGCCGCAGTAAGAAGAGCCAAGAACCAAAAGAATTTTGTGGAAGAGGTGTTGAGCAATTGCGGCATAAAGCTTACGGTGCTTTCGCAGGAGGAAGAAGCCTCATTAGTTTACACGGGCGTCATCAATTCCATGGATGTGCCCAAGGGATTGATTATAGACATAGGCGGCGGCTCCACCAAGATTATATATTACAACAGAAGAACGCTGATAGCTCAAGACACATTGCCTTTCGGGGCGGTAACCTTGACCGAGAAATTCCAGAACGCCAGCAAGGATCCCATGCACAGGACCGAGCTCATGGAAAAATATGTGGGCGAGGAGATGTCCAAGCTGGAATGGTTTGACATGATTGACGAGGACGTAAGGTTCATAGGCGTGGGCGGTTCTTTAAGGAATTTAGGCAAGATAAGCCGGCGCTTCAAGAGATATCCTTTGGACATGGCGCACAATTACAAGCTGCCTTTTGAGGAGTTCGACAACATTTACCAAAAGATAAGGGTGCTGGACATAGACAAGGCCGCCCGCATAAAAGGGCTGTCTTCGGCGCGCGCGGACATATTCCCGGCGGCGCTTGCCATACTTAACACATTGAGAAAGCGTTTGAATTTTGAGGAAATAACCATAAGCGGAGCGGGCTTCAGGGAAGGGGCGCTGTTCAGGTATTCGGTGCCTATGGTGGCGGAAAAGCCCATAGGCGATGTGCTGGGGCACAGCATTTACACCATGCTCACGCACTTCAACATGAACATACCGCACTCCGAGCATGTGTTCGACTTGTCCTTGCAGCTTTACCGCCAGCTTAAGGTGCTGCACAAGCTGCCCCGTTCTTACATCAAGGTGCTGAGGGTGGCGGCGCAGCTTCACGACATAGGCTCCAGCTTTAAGTTCTACGACCACCCCAAGCATTCGTTTTATTTGATTTTGAACAGCAACATGTACGGCATTCCCCAAGAGGATTTGGTTATCGCCGCCATAGCGGCGGGCATGCACTCCAGAACGCAGCTTGAGGGAATGGAAGTGGAGCAGTATTTGAACATGCTCAACGAAGAGCAAATAGACGCGTCCAAAAAGCTGGGCGTAATAGTCAGGATAGCCGAGGCGTTTGACCGTAGCATGGGCAGGGTAATAAAAGGCATATCCTGCGACATATTGGGAGACAGCGTAATAATCAAGACCGAGAGCGTAAGCGATTGCGCGCTTGAGATTAAGGACGCGATGACGGCAATTTACGATTTCAGAAGAGCTTTCAGAAAGAATTTAGAGATACTGTAAGTGAAAAGGATAATACTGGCATCGGCTTCGCCAAGGCGTCAGCAGTTGTTAAAAAAGCTGACCGATGATTTTACCGCGATAACTCCCGCCGTGGAAGAAAGGGAGTATGAAACGCCCCAGCTTACGGCGCAAGGCAACGCCCGCCTTAAAGGGCTTTACGCCGCCCGAAAATACCCCGGCGCCATAATAATAGCCTGCGACACCGTGGTGGCGCGCGGCGGCAAGATTTACGGCAAGCCCAAAAGCGAGGAAGAAGCGGTGAGAATGCTTAAAGAGCTGGGCGGCAAATGGCACGAAGTTTACAGCGGAATGTTCATAAAAGCCGATAAGGTCTATGAGTATTGCGCGCTATCCAAGGTTTTGCTGAAAGAGCTTGACGACTTTGAGATAAGGGAGTATGTGCGCAGCTTCCGCCCCCTTGACAAAGCGGGCGCCTACGGCATACAAGACAAAGCCGTGGTGGCAGATTACGAGGGCGACTACCACAACATTGTGGGCATGCCGCTGAGCGATCTACAAAGGATATTAAGGGAGAACGGCATAGATGTCAAAGAAGAAGTACTATGTTGATATAGGCAGCGCGTTTACCACCATACAAAGCAACATACTTTTGTTCAAGGAACCCAGCTGCGTCATCATACAAAACGGCTTTAACCCCAAGCTGATAGCTTCGGGCAAAGAAGCGGCTGTCCGCCGCCACCTTATCGGAGACGAACAGCAATTCATAAATCCCATATCGGAAGGTGCGGTAATGCATTATACGGGGGCGGTGCTGATGCTCAAATCCTTCCTTAAAAAGGCCAAGGTAAAAAAGAGCGACGAGATTATAGTCTATTTTAATTGCGGATTGAGCTTACAGCAAAAAAGGGATTTGGAAGCCGTTTTCTTGGAGATTGGGTACCGAAACATTACTTTATGCGAAAAACTGCTGGCGCTCAAGCCGTATGTGGCAAGCTACGGCAACATGGTGGTTGCGGACATCGGCGACAAGCATACCGACGTGGGCATAATCAACGAAGGGGGCATAGTCAGCGCTTACAGCATAGACATAGGCGGGGCTACCATAACCAGCCGCATCATAAAGACGGTGGAAAGGATTTACAACTTGAACATTACATACAGGACGGCGGAAAAGCTGAAAACGGGCATAGGCAGTCTTTACGCCAACGATGTTTCCCGCATGGCCATATCGGGCAGGGACATAATAACGGGAGTGGGCAAAAATGTGGAAGTGTGCGCCAAGGACATATACGACGACATAGTGTTCTGCTACAAAAGGATAATAAAAGTAATCGAAGGCCTGCTGGTGGTGGCGCCGCTTGAATGCATAGAAGGGATTACCAAGAGGGGGATTTTCGCGATGGGGGGAGGAAGCCAGATGGCGGGCTTGGAAGATTATGTGTTTGAAACTTTGTGTTTGCCGCTTACGATTATCTCTGCCATGATTTGCAATTAATTTACGCGCGGTAATTTTTTACTTAAAAAAGCGTTTATTTGCGCCAAGCGTTTCTTTGCGTTTACGCCATGGCGCGCCCCACTTTATTTATTGACACTTAAAGCATGGCTTTGATATAATTATAGTGTGTTAATATAACATAATAAGGAGCGACACAATGAAAGTCAAGAAAGTATTGTTCGTGTTTTTTATACTCATATTATTGATGGGATTGGTTTCTTGCGATTTTGGCGGTCCCGGCGACAACAATGGCAACGGCCAAAAGAAGGACGCCGACCTCAAGCCCAAGCCTTTGGATGATTTGACCGACTACGGCAGCGAAGCGAGGTACTATAATGTCACCAAGGTTACATATCCCGACACTTCCAGGCAAGAGGCTTTGCTTAGAAGCAGAATAGAAGAAAAAAGCCAAGAGGATTATTACGATTTGAGCGTGCCGCTGAGGATTTTCGTGGAAAGCGACCCCGGCGACATAATCGAAACCATGAGCCTTGCGGCGCTGAGCTATGACAAAATGACCAAGACCGTGGAGTATCTTGCGGGACAGACCGCCGAATCCCCCGATATCGACAGCATTGTGGCGAGCGGCGAATGGGAAAACGATATGACATGGTGCTTTTTTGACGATTGGGATTATTACGAAGCTTTGAGAGACAGAGCGGACGAAAGCTCCGAGGACAAGGATTCCGACAATGTGTTGCGCCAAAGAAGAAAGATGATGAAGCAAATATACAGCATAGGCTTGAGCGGGGACGAATTCGGCAGACTGGTTTACGAAATGCTTACATACGCGCTCGAGATTACCGAGAGCATGCATACCCAAAAAGCGGCGGGGCTGGGATACGACGAATGGGCGAAGCGGGATTTAAGCTATGACGCTTTGGTTTACCTTAAATCCTTTAGGCAGTTCGCGGGCATAGAACCCCTCAACAAGGCAGGCAAATCCGCCGTGGTAAAATTGTACGGCTATTATTATGACTACAATAAAGCCGTGCACAACGCCATGGACGACGAAACCTTTGAAGATGAATTGATGTTCAGCCACATGAAAAAGTTCAGCAATTCCCAATTTGAGGAATATTTGGAAATACAGCGGAACAATTACGCCAAGGCTTACAGATACAGCGCCGAATTCTACAGGAAGTTCTACAACGTGCATTTCCAATTCCAAACGCTGATGGAAAATTACGACATAGAGGTATACGGCATAGGGCCGGCTACCGACGACGAGCAATTGAGGTACACCACCGAAATGAAGGCGGGCATGGAAGCGGGCTTCAGCCAGCAGCTTACTTTGACCGACTGGCTTTATGTATATTCGCTGAAGGACCAGCTCATGAAAGACTATAACTTCGCCAATACCCAATACCAAAACGTGAAGAACAGCGGATCGGAGCACGTTAGAAACGAGAAAGAGTTCCTGCTCAACATAGAAAGGCTTAAGATAGTGGATTATATCATGGAAAACATGAGCAACACCGAGCTTTCGGGCGTGCTTAAGTATCAAATAAAGTCTTACAGCGGGGATATGCTGAGGAACATACAGAGCGAAAAGAAAAAAGTGGTGCTGGAGATAGTGGACCGCGAAGCCCTTGATCCTCTGGCTGGTGATTATGACGATTTGCTTAAAGCTTCCCAAATCAAAGAGGGCAGGACAAACGCCATCATAGCCCAGCTTATCAGGAACTACAGCGAAGCGGGCATTCAAAGCCAGTTCACTTCCGCCAACTCCGCGCCATGGAAGAACATGCATACCGAGATTAAGGCCGCGCTTGAGCACGACTATAACCAATACGCCAATGGCACCGCCAAGAAAGAGGCCCTTGAAAATATGCTCATAAAGAAGAAATGGAGCTGCGGCGGAGTGGACGAAAGCGACTGCAGACTGGGAGATGGACACGCCACCTGTATTGAAGAATATGACGAAAGCCATAACATAAGCCGTTTCTTGGCCGACCATGAATCGGTGCTGCTGTATTCGGTAGGGCAAGTGAAAGTAGAGCTTGCGGGCGCGCCACAAGGCGGCGGCGAGGTTACCTATAATAAACTCAAAGACCACCCCTCGGGCACTTACCGCAACGGCAACAACGGCGACAACAGAAACATGCCCGACGGCGTGGTTCCCACGAATTTCCCCAAAACCATAGCCGACATGACTTTTGAAGCGGGCTTGACCTTGGCCGAAGCCATGGCGGAAGGGGACAAGGATGAACAGAACTTCCTTGATGGGCACAAAACCGCCGTAGAGCTTGACAACGAAATCGACGACGGCGGGGTGAGCGGAGTCAAGAAATATTACAGGTATACCTTTGAAGGCTGGTATATAGACAGCGAGCATAAGTATCAGGTTGACAAAAACGAAAAGGTCAAATACAGCATGATTCTGTATCCGGGATACATTGTGGAAACCTCTTCCACTCCTTTCTCCTAATAATCAGCGCATTTCAATAGGGCGGAAAAGCCCGAATACCTCAACAAAACAAGGACTGCCGAATGCCATTCGGCAGTTTTTATTTTTTTGAAAAAAGGATTGACTAATTAATTCGGTTATGTATATAATGTATTTAGATACATAAACAAGGAGGATATCTAAATATGAAATATTACAAAGCCGAATTATGGGACAAAATGCAGCATATCATGGAAAGGTATAACGACCATATGGTGCATTGCCATTTGGAATTTGACAACGCGCTGGATTATGAAGCGTTGAAAAAGGCGGTTAACAGCGCCATTGAGCTTGTTCCCATTTTGAAATGCCGATTTACCCATAATTTTTTCAAGGCGAAATGGGCAGAAAACCGCAACTTTAATATCGAAGACACAATAAGCTTTGAAGAATGCGCCGACAAAGCCAAGCAAAACAAGCTGATTGAAGAATTTTTGACAGCCAAGCTTGACGAAAGGCATTGCCAGATAAAGGCTTTGCTTACTCGATTTAAGGGCAAGGACACTTTGAATTTAGTCATAAACCACATGGTTATGGACGGCGCCGACCTCAAGCTTTTCATAAACCTTATAGCCGAGTGCTATACCGACATCCGCAAGGGCGGCCAAGGCAAAGTCAAATTCAAAAACGGCAGGCGGGACGAAGGGCAGATATTCGAGGACATGGACAAAAAACAAAGGCTGAAAGCCAAAACGCTGATAAGCTATTCCAAGGCCTGCAAAAGCAAAATAACCTTTCCTTTTGAAAAGGGGAGCGGAGAAATAAAGCCGTTTATAGTAAAGCGCGTCATCCCCCAAAGCGTTTTTTTGGCGGCAAAGCAAGAATGCAAAAGGGTGGGGTGCACAATCAACGATTTGATAGTGGCTTGTTTTTACAGAGCGGCGCTCAAGCTGATAGACATTAAGGAAGGGGAGGCTTTGGGCGTGCCCTGCATGGTGGATTTGCGCAAATATATAAAAAGCGGACAGTCGGCGGGCGTAACCAATTTAACCTCAATGGTGATATGCAATATCGGCGAAGATATCGGCAAAGACATTTTTGACACCGTGGCCAAGGTCAAGAAAGAAATGGACAGGCTGAAAAGCGACTATCCCGGCTTGAGAGGCTTGCCGCTGCTCAGGCTGGCTTTCAGAATTTTCCCCTACTGCTTAGCCAAGCTCATAATAGGGACTTTCTTCAAAAACCCTCTGCTGGGCATAAGCAACATAGGGATAATAAAGGAAGAGGGCTTGAGCTTTGACGGTATTGCCCCAAGCTATGTTTTTTATACGGGCTCTATAAAGTACGCGCCTTATTACCAGCTTGCGCTGACCACCTACAAAAACCAAATAACGCTGACCACGGCGTTATACGGCAGTCAAAAAGACAAACTCAACGCCGAGATATTGTTAAATTATGTGGCGGAGGAATTTAAGGAATTTTGTCAAAATCAAGCCAAAGTTAAACTTGAAAAAACTTGATTTGCCGAATAAATTATATTACAATGATTACACTTTGAGCATATGAGGTTGATAGCACATGAGGATAGCCAGCTTTGATGTTGACCATTTAAGGCTGAAATCGGGACTTTATGTTTCCCGCAAAGATTTGGTGGGCAGCGAGGTGGTAACCACCTTTGACTTAAGGATGAAGCGGCCGTACAGGGAAGATGTCATGGATACGGGCAGCATCCACGCCTTGGAGCATATTTGCGCCGCCTACATGCGCAACGACCCGTTGTGGGGAGACAAGATAATTTATTTCGGCCCCATGGGCTGTCGAACGGGATTTTATTTGGTGGTGGCGGGGGATTTGGAGAGCGAGGACATATTGCCCTTGGTGGAGCGCACCTTTGACTTCGCGGGCGATTTTGAAGGGGAAATACCGGGCGCCACGCCGCTTGAATGCGGCTATTGCGTGGACATGGATTTGGAAGGGGCGAAAGCCGACGCCACGCTGTACTATAATTTGCTTATCTCCGCCAAAAAGGAAAATTTCAACTACCCCAAAAAAAGACAGCGCAAAAGCGCGCCCAAAAGCGATAAAGCTTAATTTTATCAAATATGCCATGCCGCCATTGCTTAACGGCAAAACAAACCGCTGTCGGTAAATGTTTGATTAATGATAAAATAAATAATTATTAAATTAAATAAAAAAAGAGGACGAATTTGTTTCGTCCTCTTGATTTTTGCGCTTAGTGGCCGTTATTTTTCTTGCTCTTTTTCTTCTTTTTCGGGCTGAGCTTTGTCGTTGGCGTGGCGCCTTTCGTTAAGTATATTGAGTATGCGCTTGTGTTCGTCGTCATCCAAAGCGTATTTCCATGTGGGGATAACGGAAAGGATACATCCTATCGCGGGCGGAATGGAAACCAAGAAAAACAATATCATCATGAATTTGGAATAATTGGCTTCGATTCTGGGAATGCCGCCCGCCGCGATAAAGGAGTTGAGCTCGGCGACTCTGGCGTCCGAAAAATGCACCGCCGAATAAGCCAGCCCCGAAAGGATGGTGGCTATTCCGGTGGTAAGCTTGGCGATAAAGGTTTGTCCGCTGAAGAAAACAGCGTCGGGCCTTGTGCCGTTAGTGTATTCCTCATAGTCCACGGCGTCGGCTATCATAAGCGACTGCAGCACCGTGGTAAGCCCCATGGAAGCTCCGCCGAAAAGGAACAGAATAAAGCAAATCACTATGGCCAGCGGATGAGTAAGGTTGTAGGGAGCTACAAGGTAAGCTATGAAAATGCCGATAAAGGGGATGATTCCGATAAGGTTGCCGTAATTATACAGTTGCTTTTTAGTGAATTTTTTGAGCATGGCGGGGGCGGTGGCCATTGCCACAAACTGCCCTATAAACATTCCGCCGCCCAGCAGCACCATATAAAGCAAAGCAAGGATAGGGCTTTTGGTGGCGAAATAGTAGGTTACTATGGGCATGGCGGCAAGCGCCAACAGCATTTTGGGGCTGCCCAGTATGCCCGACAAAAGCACTTGACGGAAAGGCTTGTTTTTCCACATTATGCGGAAATTGTCAATAAGCGTGTATTTTTGGGAAGAAGCGGGTATTCTTTCCCGTATGGCAAACCCCGTAATTTGGAACAAGCCGCAGCCTATTACGGCGAATATCAGCGCGGCGAAAAGAAAGCCGTAGCGTTCGCCCATGGCGGGATTGCCGCCTCCGATAGAGGTATTTGTCAGCATTTCACCCAGGCTGAGCGCCACGGGCTGCATAGCCAGTAAAGTAACCCCGCCGCCTATTCCGCCGAATATACGGGCCAAACTCAAAAGCTTGTTTCTGTCTTTATCCGATTCGGTCATGAGAGCGGTTACGCCCCACAGCGGAATGTCGCCCACTGTGTAGGTCATTCCCCACAATATATATGTAGTGGCCGCCCAAGCCACTATAAGGCTGTCCAAAGACTTTGAGCCTTGACCGTAAAATCCGAAATTGGTAAAGCAAAGCACGGTGATTATCAGAATGGGAATGGGTACGGCAATCAGATAAGGACGGCATTTGCCGATTTTTGTTCTGGTCCTGTCCACAATGGTGCCCATAATGGGATCGTTAAAGGCGTCCCACACCCTTGCCAATGTCATTATCAAGCTGACGGTCATGGCGGGTATCAGTATGGTGAATTGCAAATAATAAGCCAGGCAGGCGCCGATAATGTTATAGATGATGTTCTGCCCGGCCAGTCCCGTTAAATAAAGGTACTTTTCTTTTGTGGTATATGTTCTTAACTTTTGAGTGTCTGTCATTTTACGCCTCCTTCAAAAAGCGGCCGTACTCTATCCACTTATCGTGGACATCGGTGGTAGAATAGGCGTCGATGTCGGGTACTTTGATTTCCAAGTAAGGGCTTATTTGATACTGTTTATCCTTGCTGTTATAGAACTTGAAGGCGGCTTCCCCCAGCTTGGGCCGCTTGACAGCGGCTATCCGTACTTCTTTGAGCGCCGTACAGTTTATGAAGGCGTATTCCCCGATTTCGATAACGGTGGAAGGCAATTCCACTCTGATAAGAGAGTCCATGTAGCCGAAAGAAAAAGCTCCCACGGTGGTAAGCCCTTCGGGCAGGACAACGGACTTAATTGTCTTGTTGTCATAAAAAGCGAGGTTGACTATAGCCTTGACGGGTATGTTGTCGTCCACGGTTTGGGGGATGATAAGGTTTTGCTCTTGCCCGTCATAGCCTATGATTTTGGCGTAAGTGTCAATGACCTTTCCTTCCTTATTCTTTTGCGTTACGATGGCGTATTCCACATTGGACAAAGACAAGGTTTTTACTTCTTCTTCCAACACGTCTTTATCGGTGCAAGCGGCGAAGGCAAATACCGTTGTCAGCGCCAGCAAAGCGCACAGCGCCAACTTCAAAATTTTCTTCATGGCGTGTAACTCCTTTTAACTCTGAAATAATATTATATATAAGGACATTGAAATAAGTATAATATATCGGAAGTGCAAAGTCAATACGCTTATTGAAACCAAAATATCAGTCAAGTTAAGACAAAATGCGCCAAATGCGCTTTAATGAAAAAAGCGGCGCATAATGCCCTTAAATACTGAGAAAAATCAACGAATAAGAAAATTTGCCAAAAGAAATCAAATATGCTATAATAAGCTACACTTTTGTAAAAAGACGGGAGTAAAAACACCATGAAACGCTATATGGCCAATGGAGAAGGGAAATTCATTATCGACAAAAAAGCGGGCGGCGAATCGGGGGAGGCCGTAAAGGTGCGGGTAACCAAAGTTATCCCCACAAGGAGCGACTTGGACATTTTTTTGGGCAAGGCGGACATAAAGTATCCCTTTATGCCCTGCCATATGGCGGTGGGGCTTATCAGCGAGGATAGGCAGGAATTCGGGCTTAAAAGGGGAAACAAGGTCATACTAAACCCCTATGTGGTAATGCATGCCGACAAAGACGAGGTTTGCCCAGAAACCAAAATATACGGAGCGGACATGGACGGCTTTTTGGCGGATTTCATTGACATGCCCCCCGAGAACATAGTGGTGTTTCCCGAAGAAGTCAAGGAAGAAGAGGCGGTATTTACCGAATATATAGCGATGAGCTTATCGGCCATAAATTGCTTCAAAATCGAAAAGGGCGACTATATAGCCATTATAGGCGGTTCGCCGCTATGCAACATAACGGCGCAGCTGTCGCTGTATTTTCAAGCCATACCCATTGTAATAGACCACAGCGCTGACAGACTGGCAAAGGCGCGGGAATGCGGGGTGTACTACACCGTAAACACCGCCAAGGAATCCCCGCAGGAAAGGGTGCTGGAAATCACGGGGGGCAGAATGGCCGACCATACCATACTTGAGAGCGAAGCGGGGGCGGTGCCCCATTACCTGTTCACGCTCACAAAAAACGGCGGCGATTGCGTGATAATGAGCGTGCACAGCTACCCCAACGCTTTGGAAGCCGACATAAACTTAATCAACCGCAAACAGCTTGAAGTTCGCGGAGTGTCAAACGGAGCGCACGAATTCAATTCGGCGGTATATATTTTGGCGCAAAAGATACTCAAGCTCGCGCCGCTTATCGAAAAAAGCCACAAAGCGGAGAATTTGGAAGAGGTGTTTACGGCCTTGAGCCAAAGAAGCTACGGAATGGCCAACATCATAGAGATATAACTCAAACCAGCAAGTCGCACAGCTTGACTATATCCCCGGCTCCCATAACGACGAGCATATCAAAAGCCGACAGCTTGTCTACAAGGTGTTTTGCCAGCGTAATGAAATCATCGAAATAATAAGAATTTTTGTTATGCAGTTTTTTGAACAGCTCATAGGCGCTTTTGCCTTGGCAGCCGTTTTCCCTTGCCGAATATTCCCTTACCAAATAAACTTCGTCGCAGCGGTTGAAGGCGGTGGCGAAATCGTCGAAAAGGGCGCTTGTGCGGCTGAAAGTGTGGGGCTGAAAGGCCACCAGCAGCCGCCCTTTGCACAATTTTTTGGCGCAGTCAATGACGGCGCGTATTTCGGAAGGGTGATGGGCGTAGTCATGGAAAATGTCGGCGCCCTTGAGCATGCCCTTGTATTCAAACCTTCTCCTTACGCCTTTGAAGCTTTGCGCGGCTTCTTTTATGGTGTCGGGGGGGATATTGAGCATATAGCTTACGGCTATGGCGGCGGAGGCGTTGTATATGTTATGTATGCCGGGAATGCTCAATTTGACCGTGAGCAAAGGGCTTTGCCTGCAGCTTAAGGAAAAGGAGAAATAGCCGTCGGCGTATTCTTGGATATCGCTTAAAATAAAATCGGAATGCTCGCTTGTTCCAAAGGTCAACAAGGCGCTGTTTTGGTTTTGCAAATGCTGTTTGTAATAAACGCTGTCCGAATTTGCCAAGGCAAGGCGGTTTTTGTCGGAAAAAAGAAAGGCGTCAAAGGCGGCGTAAATTTCCTCAATATCCGCATAAGTGTCGGGGTGGTCTATTTCGGCGTTCAAAACTACGGCTATGTGGGGGGACAGGCTGAGCAAGCTTTTTTTGTATTCGCACGCTTCGGTAATAAAGTATTCCTTCCCCGTATAATAAAGATTGCCCATGCCCAAAGCGTCGCCGCCGATATGGGCGCAAAAGCTTTTTTGAGCGCATTTGAAAATATGTCCGGTCAAGGCGCAGGCCGTAGTTTTTCCATGCGTTCCGCCGATAGCTATCACGCATTCGAACTCTTTGGCGCAAAGGGCAAGGAATTCATGCCTTTCCATGGTGGGGACATTGTTCAAACGGCAATAAACAAGCTCTTTGTCGCATTGCGGAACGGCGGAGCTGTATACCGCCAAATCGGGAAGGGGGGACAAAAGGCGGGGCTGATTGCCTATCCATATTCGGGCGCCCTCCTCATTAAGCTCCATAACGGTCTGGGAATAGCATATATCCGAGCCGCTTACCTTTTTGCCCAGCTTAAGCATGAGCTTTGCCAAGGCGGACAGGCTGATGCCGCCCGCGCCTATAAAATGGACGGAATTGATGTCGGATAATTTCAGCATAGATATATAATATGTAGATAACTTCAATTTGGTGCGCGCCATTAATTTTGTAAAAAAATAAAAAAAGGCTTGAATAATACATTTTAATATAGTATAATTGAAATAACGACAAAATATTGTCAAAGGAGTTAACATAATGACTATTACCAATGTTAGAGTGAAGTTGCTCAAAAAGAGGGACGGCAAACTTAAAGCAGTTGCAAGCATTGTTATAGACGATGTTTTTGTGGTTCATGACATTAAGGTCATAGAAACAGGGGAAGATTGTTTTGTGGTAATGCCTTCAAGAAAGGGGCCGGACGGGGAGTACAGGGATGTGGCGCATCCTTTGAACAGCGAGGTAAGGGAGAACATTAAGAATCTCATCATAACCGATTACAGAAAGCTGCTGGAAGCCGAAGAAGCGGCAGCGGCGGAAGGCGAAGCTGTAGAGGAAGCGGCGGTCGAAAAAGAAGAACAAGTGGCGGAATAAAGATTTTTTGTCATAAAACTTTGGATATCTCCATACAAAAGCATAAATAAAGGCAATTAAGGAAGTATTATATATGCCTTCAAAGTTTTTTGCGTTAAAATCGTTTGACAACGCAAAAGGAGGTATATATAATATTACTTGCATTTAATTAAGAGGTGAAAAATGAAAGAAAAAATACATCCCGAGTACAGAATAGTAGATGTGGTATGCGCTTGCGGGGAGACCTTCAAGACGGGTTCCACCAAGAAGACGGACACCATAAAGGTGGAGATATGCAGCCGTTGCCATCCCTTCTATTCAGGCAAACAAAAAATAGTGGACACGGGCGGCAGAGTGGACAGATTCCGCAGGCGTTTCGGCGATACAAGCTTAAAATAGCTCGCTCAATTGACGAATTGAATAAAATAGTGCAAGGCATATTTTTTTGCTTGCACTATTTTTGTATCATCAGAAAGGAAAAGTTATGAAAAAAAGACAATGCAACATAGGCGGACAGGCGGTATTGGAAGGCGTAATGATGCGTAGCCAAAATTCTTACGCCGTGGCCGTGCGCGCCCCCGACGGCCAAATTCAAGTGGAGTCGGAAAGGATAAAAGTATCCGAAAATATGCGCAGGCTTTCCAAGATACCCGTAATCAGAGGGATAATAAGCTTTGTATCCTCCATGGCCATGGGCATAAGGACGCTTAACCGCGCCGCCGAGGTATATTCTTCTGAAATGCAGGATTCTCCCTCCAAGTTCGAGAAATGGGCGGCAAAGAAGCTCAAGATTGACCTTATGAGCGTGCTTGTGGCGGTAAGCATGGTATTGGGGGTATTGCTTGCTTTGGGCTTGTTCGTGGTACTACCCCATCTTGCCACCGAGGGCATAATAAGGCTGATGCCGAATAAGCCCAACACCATTGTCCTGAACTTGATTGCGGGGGCCATAAGGATAATCATTTTCATATGCTATATATTGATAATAGGCAGGATAAAGGACATAAAGCGCCTTTTCATGTACCATGGAGCCGAACACAAGGTGGTGAACTGCTTTGAAAGCGGACTGGAGCTTACGGTGGACAACGCCAAGAAGATGTCCACAAAGCACGACAGATGCGGCACTACTTTTTTGTTCATAATAATGGTATTCAGCATAATATTCTTTTCTTTTGACGTATTCTCAAACAACTTATGGCAGCGCGTGCTCATAAGAATAGCCTTCATACCTTTGGTGGCGGGATTGTCTTATGAACTGCTGAAGCTTTTCGCTAAATACGACAACCTGTTCACAAGGATAATGAAATATCCGGGATTGCTTTTGCAGAGACTGACCACCAAAGAGCCGGACGACGATATGCTTGAAGTGGCGATAAAGGCTTTTGACACCGTAGCCGAGCTGGACGGCGACCCCCAAAAGCCCACCCAAAAGTTTATGATTTACCAATCCGTGGAAAAAGCGGTAAAAGAGCTTGCGGACACCATGCTGCCCAAAAATGAAGCGGAAATCATTTATATGCATGTGCTGGGGGCAAAAACCCGCGGCGAGCTGTATGCGAGCGGCCAAATATCCTCAACGGAAACGGACAAAGCCAAGAAGTACGCCAAACAGAGATTGAAAGGCGCGCCCTTGCAATATGTGCTGAACAACGCCTGCTTTTACGGGTACGATTTTTATGTGGATCAAAGGGCGCTTATCCCCCGCTTTGACACCGAGCATTTGGCGAAAGCGGCCATCGATTTATTGAAAGACAAAAAGGGGGCGGAGGTATTGGACCTTATGACGGGCAGCGGCTGCATAGCCGTAACGGTGGCCAAAAACGCCGACTGCCGTATGACGGCAACGGACATTTCGGCGCAGGCGCTGGAAGTGGCGAAAATCAACGCCCAAAAGCATGAATGCGATATCGAATTTTTGAACGGGAGCTTGTTTAAGCCCGTCAAAAACAGAAAATTCGACATGATTATTTGCAATCCGCCTTATATACCCTCATCCGACATACCGAAACTGGACAAGGAAGTCAAGGACTACGAGCCTTTGACGGCGCTGGACGGCGGAGCGGACGGCTTGGATTTTTATAGGGACATAGCCTTGAAAGCGGCGGACTATTTGAAAGAAGAGGGTTTCTTATTATTGGAAACGGGCATAAACCAAGCGCAAAAGGTAACGGAAATGCTGGGGGAAAATTATGAAACTGAGATTGTCTACGACTTGAACAATCCTCCCGTGGCCAGAGTGATTATAGCCCGAAAAAAGCGGGAGGTAAGGGAGTAAAAGGTATGTTTGAAAAGCTGGAACAGATGAAAAGGCGTTACGAGGAATTGAACGAGCTAATAGCGGACTCCGAAGTGGTGGCAAGGCAGGAGGAATGGCGCAAGCTTGTAAAGGAACACTCCAAGCTTTCCCCCATAATGGAAGAATACGACAAATACCTTGAAACCGTAAAGGAGATGGAAAGCTGCAAAACGCTCATGGACGGCGATGACAAGGAGATAGCGGCGCTTGTCCACGCCGAATTTTACGATTTGAAGCAAAAAGCCGAAGAAATAACGGACAAGCTCAAGATTTTGCTTATACCCGCCGACCCTATGGACGATAATAATGTAATAATAGAGATAAGGCCGGCGGCGGGCGGGGAAGAAGCGGCGCTGTTCGGCAGCGTGCTGATGAGGATGTACAACCGCTTTGCCGAAAGGCTGAGGTGGAAAGTGGAGCCCATAGACATAAAGGGAACCGAGCTGGGCGGCATAAAGGAAGCCGTATTCATGATATCGGGCAGCGGCGCTTACGCCAAAATGAAATACGAAAGCGGAGTGCACAGAGTGCAAAGGGTGCCGGAAACCGAATCCCAAGGCAGAGTGCACACCTCCACGGTTACGGTGGCGGTATTGCCGGAAGTGGAGGACATAGATGTGGAGATTAACGAAAAGGACATAAAGGTGGACACCTTCAGGAGCGGTGGAGCGGGCGGCCAGCATGTCAACAAGACCGAAAGCGCGGTAAGGATGACGCATTTGCCCACGGGCATAACGGTGGAGTGCCAGGACGAAAGGAGCCAGATAAAGAACAGGGAAAAGGCCATGAAGGTGCTGAAAAGCAGGCTGTACGACTATTATCAGGAAAAACAGCTCAAAGAGTACGCCGAGAACAGAAAATCCCAGATAGGCAGGGGGAATCGTTCGGAGCGCATAAGGACATACAATTATCCGCAGGGCAGGGTAACCGACCACAGGATAGGCATGACGCTGTATTCTCTGGACACATTTTTGGACGGCGACATGTTCGAAATGATAGAGGCTTTGGCGATAGAAGCCCGCAACCAAAGTTTGCAGAAAATGTAAAGGACGAAAGGCTAAAACGTTTTGCCCCTTGAAAACGAATGCCGCCGTTGATATAATGTAAGTATAAAACCTTAAGGAGATAAAACATGATAAAGATTATTTACGGCTCTAAGGGCACCGGAAAAACAAAGCGAATAATTGATATGGCCAATAAAGCCTTGGATACTACCGACGGCTTTATTGTTTTTCTGGCGGATACCGACAGATATGTCAGGGAAATCAAGTACGCGATAAGGTTTATAAATACCAAGAAAGCGGGCATCAAAGGAGAGGACAACCTCATAGGCTTCATAAAAGGCTTAATAAACGGCAATTACGACACCAAAGAAATGTTTATAGACGGAGCCGCCCGCATGCTGGAGAAGGACATACCGCAAATGGGCTCTTTCATGGAGCAATTGGAAAAGATATCAAAAGAGTACGACATAGAGTTTATTTTGACAATATCCTGCGACAAGGAGGACTTGCCCGGCTTTTTTGATAAATATACGGAATAGGCAAGAAGGGTTTATATGAAAAACGGAATGACATATAAAAGCACCCGAGGCGAAGAGGCGGAATCTTCGGCAAAGGTTATTCTGAACGGCATCGCTTCGGACGGCGGTCTTTATACGCCAAGCTTTTTCCCCTCTATTACCATGGAAGACATAAAAGAAATGGCGGGATCCTGGATTACGCTCAACGCGCGGCGTATATCCTGTCGCTGTATCTTACCGATTACGGCTACGACGAATTGCTTGAGTACGCCAAAAAGGCATATTCAAGGTTTGACGAAGAAATGGCCGCTCCGCTTACCAAAGTGGACGAAAAGACTTTTATATTGGAGCTGTGGCATGGGCCCACTCTTGCCTTCAAGGATGTGGCGCTTACCATATTGCCCTACCTTTTGACGGGGGCAAGGAAGAAACAGGGTCAAGAAAAGAAAACGCTCATACTGGTGGCCACAAGCGGAGATACGGGCAAGGCGGCGCTGGAAGGCTTTAAGGATGTGGAAAACACCGAAATAGTGGTATTCTACCCCAACGAGGGCGTGAGTGCCATGCAAAAACTGCAAATGCAGACCGCGGAAGGAAGCAATACGCATGTGGTGGCCATAGAAGGGAATTTTGACGACGCCCAAAAAGCAGTCAAGGACATTTTCACCGACAAGGCCATGATAAAAAAACTAAGCGAAATGGGATACGAATTGTCGTCGGCGAACTCAATAAACTTCGGCAGATTGGCTCCGCAGATTGTGTACTACATTTCCTCTTACGTGGATTTGCTTGTCAACGAAGAAATAGAAGAGGGCGAGGAAATAAACTTCATAGTGCCGTGCGGAAACTTCGGCAACATCTTGGCGGCGTATTACGCTTACAGAATGGGGCTGCCCATTAAGCATTTCATAGTGGCCTCCAACAAAAACAAAGTGCTTACCGACTTTTTCGACACAGGGGAATACAACATTAACAGAGAATTTTACCGCACCATATCCCCGTCCATGGACATACTTGTTTCCTCCAACCTTGAAAGGCTGATTTTTGAATTTACGGGCAGGGATTGCGAAAAGGTAAAATCGCTGATTGAAGACTTAAAAGAAAGCGGCATGTACAGAGTGGACGAAGACGAGCTGTACGAGAAACTGCCCCAATTCATAGGCTATTTTTCCACCGAAGAGGAAACAAGGACGGTAATAGAGAACTTTTTCAACGAATACAACTATTTGCTTGACCCCCATACGGCGGTGGCCGTATCGGCTTACAATAAATATATGTCCGATACATACGACAATGAAACGGTATCGGTAATAGCTTCCACCGCCCACCCTTTCAAATTCCCCGAAGACGTGTACGAAGCGCTCACCAAAAAGCGGGAAAAAAGCGGCCAAAAAGCCATAAAGAAGCTTTACGCGTACACGGGGATAAAACCGCCTTCGGCCATAGCCGAGCTGGAGCAAAAACAAATACTTCACGACATCGTAATCCCCAAGAGCGGGATTAAGGATACCTTGATAAAAATTCTACAAAAGGATTGACCTAAGCGAAAAATGGAAAAGAAAAAAACGGTTTACAGCGGCATACAGCCCACGGGCTGCCTTACATTGGGAAATTATATAGGAGCTATCAGAAACTGGCTAAAACTTCAAGAAGAGCTTGAAGAGTATTTTTGCATATACAGCATTGTGGACTTGCACGCCTTGACCACAAGGCAAAACCCCGCTTTATTCAGAAAGACGGCGCTCAGCTTTTTCGCCCAGCTTCTGGCGGTGGGATTGGACCCCGAAAAGTCCATTTTATATTTCCAATCGCATGTGCCCCAGCACGCCGAACTTACATGGGTGCTTAACTGCTTCACTTATGTGGGCGAAGCGGGCAGAATGACGCAATTCAAAGAAAAAAGCCGCAAGCATAAAGACAACATAAACATGGGGCTTATGAGCTACCCCGTGCTTATGGCGGCGGACATATTGCTTTACCAAACCGACTTGGTGCCGGTGGGCATAGACCAAAAACAGCATTTGGAATTGACAAGGGATATAGCTATGAGGTTTAACGCGGCTTATTCCCCCACGTTTACCATACCCCAGCCGTATATACCCAAGACGGGGGCGAAGATATGCAGCTTGTCCGACCCCACAGCCAAGATGAGCAAATCCGACCCCGACGAAAACGCCACCATTTCCATAATCGACCCCCCTCAAGCCATAATGAACAAAATCAAAAGGGCGGTAACCGATTGCGAATCGGTGGTGGAATACAGAGAGGGCAAGCACGGCATAAACAATTTGCTTACCATATTCAGCGCGGTAAGCGGTAGAAGCATAGAAGACATAGCCGACGAATATCGGAACAAAGGCTACGCCGCTTTCAAGAACGCGGTAGGCGAGGCGGTAGTGGAGGAATTGAGGCCGATAAGGGAAAGGTACGAAAAGCTTATGGCGGACAAGGAATACCTTATGCAGGTAATAAGGAGCGGAGACGAAAAAGCGGACAGGATAGCGCGCAGGACTTTATCGAAGGTATATAGGAAAATCGGTTTGGTGGAAAGATAATGTTCGGTTATGTGATTATCGACAAACCGAATATCCTGATAAAGGATTACGAAACCTACCGCGGCTATTATTGCGGATTATGCAAGCGCATAGGCGCCACGCAAGGCTTGCTGATGAGACTTACCGTCAATTACGACATTGTTTTGCTCAGCCTGCTTGCGCACAACTACGAAAAAGCCGCGCCCAATTTTGAACGGGAACATTGCATTTTACACCCTATAGGCAAAAAAGTGCCCGTCGCCGTCAGCGGCGAGATATTTGACAGGATTATTGACATAAACACCATACTGGGATATCATAAAATAGTCGACGATGTAATCGACGAGGACAAGCACAGGACAATAAAAGCCTTTTTGAAAGGCAAATACAAAAAAGCGGCAAAAAGGATGCCCCAATTCAACGCCGCCGTAAGCGCACAATACGCCAAACTCAGAGAACTGGAAGAATACGGCTGCTTGGACATTGAAAAATTGGCTTCATGCTTCGGGGAAATTATGGTAGCGGCGGCTGCGGCGGCCACCCCAAAAGCCGATGACAAGCTCAAGGATTTATGTTATAATTTGGGAAAATGGATTTATTATATAGACGCTTTTGACGACATCAAGGAAGATTACGAAAATAATAAGTTTAATCCGTTCATAATAAAAGGTAGAAAGGTCGACGAAAATTTTTACGCCGAATGCGAAAAGAACGCGAGATATCTGTTGTATTCCGCCATTGACAGGATAATAGAAAATTACGACAAGATGGATATCACGATAAGCGAAGGGGCTTTGTCCAACATAATATATTTGGGACTGAAAGCCCGCGCCGAAGAGGTTTTGAAGAGGAGAGGGAATAAATGCAAAAAAATCCGTTTGTAATACTCGGAGTGGACGAAAAAACGGTTACGCAAAACGAATTGTTTGAAGTCTACAAAGAGCTTAGAGATAAATATTCCAAACTGCGCTTTGCCCAAGGGGAAGAAGGGGCGGACGCTTGCCGAAAGCTTGACGAAATAGAGGCGGCGTACGCCGAAGCCACGGAGATATTGCGCTCAAGGTACGACATATCCACTTACGGCGACAGCCTCAAGAATGTGGAAGACGCCATAAAAGAAAACAACCTTGAAAAGGCGCAGGATTTATTGGACGCCAAACAAACCCGTTCGGCAAGGTGGCACTATCTGCAATCGGTAATTTTCTACCGCAAAAAATGGTACGGCGACGCGCTCAAACAGCTTGACTTCGCTTGCCAAATGGAGCCCGACAACACAAAATATACCGATGCCAGAACGGCGTTAATAAACCAAATACAGTCTGACACGAGCAAAAGGAGCTTCTACAGCCAAACAAACAACGGCGAGGAGCGCTCATACCGCAACATGCCGCCGCAAGGCGAAGTAAGGGGCTGCACGCCATGCAACTGCTGTTCCAGCTTGATATGCGCGGATTGCTGCTGCGAATGCATGGGCGGCGACCTTATCACATGCTGCTGACGACTGACAACAATAAAAAATAATATATACAATCCGTTTAGAATATATTTTATAAAAGGTTTATGGGGGCATGAAAGACAAATCCAAAAGAATAGCGCTTGCCGGCATCGGTTCGGCGATATCATTGCTGTTTGTGGTGGCAGGTTATTATTTGGACATGATAAGCCTTACCATGAATGTGTTCGCCACGGCGGGGCTTATGCTTACGCTGTATAAAGGCTATTATCGGGAAGCGGTTTTGAGCTTCATAGTGGTTTCGGGATTGGGCTTTTTGATAGTGAACATAGGGGCGGTGCCCTTTATAATGGTGGGGGGAAGCTACACCATCTTCACGCTGTTTTGGGAAAACAAAGGCTACAATTACTACAAAAGCCTGCCCATAAAAATCGCGTATTCGGCGCTGGTATTTTTTATCCTTTACCAAGTGATAAACTACATAGCCATTGATTTTGAAAGATTTTCAATACTAAAAAACCTCAACAAAGGCCTGCTTTACTTCTTAATGAACCTTGCCTTCAGCATTTTGTTCGTGGTATACGACAGCTTGCTGCTTTTGTGTTACCGATACCTCAAAAACAAGGTTTTCAATAAAATTATAAAATAATGCCGCTTCAAAAAAGCCAAATTTAAGCAAAACCCCGTCCGCTTTAGGCAAAATCAAAATATGTGATTGAAATTTTGACAATTTAGATATTGATACCTATTTTATAATATGGTATATTTATTAAAGCGGTGAAAAAGACAAAAGGGCGCGTTATTTTGTGTGTAAAATTAAAGGTTAAATTTTAGTAAATAGCATTTTTTGGCCTTATTAAAAGGAGAGCCATAAGATAAATGTTATGATATAATTGCACTAAATGCGAAAGGAGAAAATAATGAGAATCGGAATAGGCGCCGACCACGGCGGATTTGTTTTGAAAGAAGCGGTAATTAAAGCCATTGAATCACTGGGACATGAATATAAGGATTACGGAACATACAGCGAAGAATCCTGCGACTATCCCGACTATGCGCTCAAGGTGGCGGCGGCGGTAAAAAGCGGGGAAGTGGACAGGGGCATTCTGCTTTGCGGCACGGGCATAGGCATATGCATTGCGGCCAACAAAGTCAAGGGCATTAGGTGCGGGCATGTAACCGATGTTTTTTCGGCTAAAGCCACGGCGGCGCACAATGACGCCAACATAATATCCATGGGCGGCAGAATAACCTCTCCCGAGCTTGCCCAAGAAATAGTCAAGGCGTATTTGACCACCCCTTTCGAGAGCGGCAGGCACCAAAGGCGGATTGATAAAATCACCGCGATAGAAAACAATAATTAAAGGAAGGGCTCAAGATGAACATCAACATAATCGACCATCCCTTGATAACCCACAAAGTAACCATGATGAGGGACAAAAACACCAACTGCAAGGAATTCAAGGCGCTGCTTAAAGAGATATCTTTATTGATGGCGTACGAAGTTACAAGGAACTTGCCGCTTACCGATGTGGAGATAGAAACCCCCATAACCAAAATAACCGCCAAAGTGATAGGGGGCAGAAGCATAGGCGTGGTGCCCATTTTGAGAGCGGGGCTGGGAATGGTGGACGGCATTCTTGAGCTTGTGCCTTCGGCGAAAATCGGGCATATAGGGTGCTACCGCGACCCACAAACCTTAAAGCCGGTGGAATATTACTGCAAACTGCCCATAGACGCCGAGCAAAGGACGATAATAGTGGTGGATCCCATGCTGGCCACGGGGGGAAGCGCGGCCATGGCAATAGACTTTATCAAGCAAAGGGGAGTAAGCGACATTAAATTCATGTGCTTGATAGCCGCCCCCGAAGGCGTGAAATACCTTAACGACAAGCATCCCGATGTGCCCATATACACGGCGGCTTTGGATCAATGCTTGAACGAGCACGCCTATATAGTGCCGGGACTGGGAGACGCGGGAGACAGGCTTTTTGGAACAAAATAATCGAGAGGAAGAATAAATGCTGAAAGAAACGGTAGAAAGCATCATAGCCGCCGAAAAGCAGGCGGAGGACATAATAAAAGAAGCTTTGGATGAAGCCAAGGCCATGAACGCGCACGCCGAACAGGAAGCCGAAAAGATTAAAAGCGAAGCGGTAAAGAGCATAAGGAAAGAGTGCGCAAAGGTCATGGAAACGGCGAAAGCGGAAGCCGAAGAGAATTATCGGGACATTATATCCTTAGGGCGCAAAAAGGCGGAAGTTTTGAGCAATGCCGACATAAGCAAAGCGGTTGAAATAATAAAAAACAAGGTGTTTGAAAAGTATGGCCATAGTTGAAATGAGGAAGATGAGCGTTGTGGCTCATCAATCCGAACGCAACAAGTTACTGAGGACATTTATAAAATCGGGCTGCGTGGAAACGGTTAAAAGCAGCCCCATCGACAACACCGTTTATAAAAAGGACGAAGAGCTCAAAGAGCAGATAGAGTCCAAACTCATAAGGATAAATTTCGCCTTAACTTTTCTGAAAGATATATGCAATCAAGCAAAGCGCGCCGACAAAGACATAGCTTCGGTCAGCCTAAAAAAAGAAAACGAGCTGGTGGCTTTGGAGAAATACGAAGCGATAACCAAGGACGAATACGAGCTTTTTAATTCCATAAGCGACTTGGAAGAGATAAACAAGAAATTAACGGACATAAAAAGCAAAAAACAAAGGATAAACGCCTTAAAGGAACAGCTTAGCGTTTACGAGGCGCTGGAAATAAAGTTTTCGGACATAAAGGACACCAAGCGCTGCCACATATTGGCGGGAACTATACCCGCGCAGAGGGCGGAGCAAATCCAAACCCAAAACGACGGCAAAGTTTTTTTGCGGATTTATCAAGGCGACAAATTGTGCC
>CZCB01003417.1_pt1 | contig 28805 bp, 20 predicted proteins | sample 591991 | NCBI WGS metagenome assembly CZCB01 (sample SAMEA3556809, study PRJEB10932) | anaerobic digester metagenome
GATGAGGCTCAGGCCGCTGTCGAACAGGCCGTGGCAGACATGCAGTAAACCTGTTGTATCTCCGGGGAGGGCTGGTGACAGCCCTCCCCGTACTCCCTGAGCGTTGGCCGTCCCGGCGGCGCTGGAAAGGAGACTTCGATGGGATCGAAGGGTGGCCGAAAGGGTTTGACCATATTCCTGTTCTTAATGCCAACCTTATTAGGTCTGCTCGTTTTTAATGTTTATCCCATTCTGCTGAACACTTACATGTCGTTCACCGACCGCAATAAGACCCGCACCCAGCCTGCCTGTGAAGCGGTGGCCAGCAAGGTGCTTGACCCGCTGTGCTGGCCGGTGTTTGAGCAGAATACCCGTGCCCGCGGCCGGCCATATGAAATTCAACAGCCTCTATTTGAAAACTACCGCTTCATGCTGGGCCAGTTCTTCAGCGGCCCGGCTTTACTCTCATTACTGCAAATAGGAATCATCTTCGTGCCGCTGGTCGCGGCGAATGTTGTTAATCGTCGTCTGGATCAAAACCTGGACCGGCCAATATCATCGACAGCCGTTTGGGTGATCGCCATTGCCGCCGTCGCGCTGCTGGCATTCGTGATCGGGCTTAGGGAAGCCTACGATCAGCTGATGAGGACCGGTCCGTTCATCGTTGTGGTCTTCAAGACCATCCTCTTTGTGGCCATCCGGGTTCCGCTGACCTTTGTCTTCGGGCTGGCGCTGGCTCTCATCTTGAACTCAAACCTGCCCGGACGCAATCTCTTCCGCATCCTGCTGTTCGTGCCCTGGGGCGCTTCGTCGGTCGCCATTCTGGTCGCGCTGATCTGGAGATTCCTCTTTTACGAGGCCGGTCCGATCAACCAGGTGCTGGGGCTTATGGGAATTGTCGGGCCGAAGTGGCTGCAGTCGCCCACGCTGGCCTTTGGCGTCATTGTTCTGGCGGACATCTGGTTTTCCTACCCCTTCTTCATGGTCACCATCCTGGGCGCGCTGCAGTCCATCCCGCAGGAATTGTATGAGGCCGCCGACGTGGACGGCGCCAGCTGGTGGACCAAGCTGACCCGCATCACTCTGCCGCTCATTCGCCCGGCGGTTCTGCCCGCCGCGGTGCTGACCTCGATCACGGCGTTCCAGATGTTCGGCACGGCCTACGGTATCACCCAGGGCGGCCCGCTGACCGGGGCTAACACCCCCGGCGCGACCGAGTTCGTCATGGTGTACGCCTACAACCAGATTTACAACTACGCCCAGTGGGGCCGGGCGACTGCCTTTGCTGTAATGATCTTCCTGATGCTCTTCGCCGCCACCCTGTTCAGCCTGCGCGTCACGCGCATTACGAAAGGAGCGTACGAATCATGAAACGGACACCGCTGTGGGTTCGCATCCTCCAGTATGCGTTTTTGATCGTCGCAGTGATCTTTGCGCTGTATCCCGTGTGGTTTGCGGTGATCGCATCGGGCCGCCTGGGCGGGCGGCTTTACACCCTGAGCCTGCCCGGCATGTTCTTCCCGGTGGAGTGGACCTTCAATAACTACCGCGAGATGCTCTTTGACCGCCCGTTCCTCAGCTGGCTGACCAACAGCCTTAAGGTAGCTTCGATCACCACCGTCTTCAGCCTGATCGTGTGCACCTCGGCGGCGTACGCGCTCTCACGGTTTCGCTTTCGGGGGCGCGAGATGATCCTGGTGTTTCTGCTGGCGCTGTCCACCTTCCCCGGGCTGCTTTCACTGGTGGCCATCGCCCAGCTGCTGACCGCTTTCAAGCTGTTCGGTTCGCACCTGGGCCTTATTCTGGCCTTCACCACGGCCACGCTGGTGTTCTGCACCTGGAACCTGAAAGGTTACTTTGACACCATCCCCATTGACCTGGAGGAAGCCGCGCAGATCGACGGCACCACTCCGCTGCAGGCTTTCCTGCTGATCGGCCTGCCGCTGGCCAAGCCGGCGCTGGCAGTGACGGCCATTCTGGCCTTCATGACCGGCTGGGGTGACTTCATCTTCTCGTCGGTGCTGATCCCGGGGCCGGAATCCGCCAAGCTGGCTGTCCCGGCGCTGTACGGTATGGCCAATAACGTCGGCATCGACTGGGGCCTGTTCGCTTCGGGAGCGGTGTTCGTGATCATCCCGACCGTGCTGGTTTTCCTGGCGCTCAACCGCTTCTTCGAATCCGGCCTGACGCTGGGCGGTGTCAAAGGCTAGAGGCGCGCACCGGACGTGGACGACTTCATCTTTGGCACCCTGGCGACAGAGGAGCTGCGGCGGGAGCGGGTCCGTGCGGCACGGGCAGGGGTAACGCACCTGCAGGACCGGGAACCGCGCGATCCTGCTCCCGGGCAGCCGGTCCGGCTGAGGCTCAGCCTGGGGCCGGAGCATTACGGCAGGAGGGCCTGGGTCTACTGGACGCTGGACGGCTCTGAACCGCAGGGCCGTGGAGGCAAACCGGAGCGAGGGTTCTCCGCGCCGATGCGGCTCACGGGGACAGAGTGGGATACCATCCTGTGGGGGTACCGGAGCCGCTTTGAGGCCGTGCTGCCCGGCCAGCCGGCAGGAACGCTGCTGCGCTACCGGCTGAGCGCCGAAGAGCATGGCGGTGATGAGGTATTCGCCGACGGGGGGACCGGTTACGCGGTGTACATCGATGACGACCCGGCCCCGGCCTGGACGAAAACCGCGCGGGTGTACCAGATCTTCGTCGACCGGTTCTACCCGGGGGACGGCCGCGCCTGGCAGCAGCCGGATTCGCTCTCGGGGTTCTATGGCGGCACGCTGCGGGGTGTCACTCAGAAGCTGGACTACATCGTTGAGCTGGGGTTCAACACACTCTGGCTGACCCCCATCTTTCCCAGCCCGTCGCATCATGGCTACGATGCCACCGATCTGTTCGAGGTCGAACCGCGTCTGGGCAGCAAAGCAGACCTGCGCGAGCTGCTGGATGAGGCTCACCGGCGCGGGATGCGCGTTCTGCTGGATTTTGTGCCCAACCATATCTCCAACCGGCACCCGTTTTTCCGGGACGCGGTAACGAATCCCGGCAGCCCTTACCGGGAGTGGTTCAATTTCACCCGCTGGCCGGAGGAGTATGAGACCTTCTTCGGGGTCAAAGAGCTGCCGCAGCTGGACCTGCGGCATCCGGAGGCACGGCAGCACGTGCTGGACGCGGCCCGCTACTGGCTGGATTTCGGCGCGGACGGTTTTCGCGTGGATTACGCCATCGGTCCTGCGCCGGAGTTCTGGGCCTTCTTCCGCCAGGCTACCCTCCACTGCTGGACGTTTGGCGAGATCGTCGATCCCCCGGATGTGCAGCTGACCTTCGCCGGTCTGCTGGACGGCGCGCTCGATTTCATGTTGCTCGAAGCGCTGCGCCAGACGTTTGCCTTCGGGCGCTGGCCCGCCGCGCGGCTGATCAGCTTCCTGCAGCGGCATGAAGCATACTTCCCGGCCGGTTATTCGCGGCCTTCGTTTCTGGATAACCACGACATGAACCGCTTCCTGTGGGCGGCCGGCGGGGACAAACGCCGGCTGCGGGCGGCGGCTGCCTGCCAGTACACCCTCAGCGGGCCGCCGGTGGTTTACTACGGCACCGAGGTGGGGTTGTCGCAGCAGCGGGACGTGCGCCAGGACGGCCGCGGCATCCCCGAGGAGGCCCGCCTGCCAATGCTCTGGGGTGATCAGCAGGATCAGGAGCTGCTTACCTTCTACCGACGGCTCAACGAGATGCGGGCAGGCAGCCCGGCTTTGCAGTCTGGAAGCTGGGAGCCGCTTGACGTGCCCGAGCCGATACTGGCTTACCGCCGGGCCAGTGAAGAGGAGACCCTGCTGGTCACGATCAACCTGCATGATGCTCCTCAGACCTTCACCCTGGCGGCTCGCTGCGCCGAAGTGCTGCTGGAAACCGATCCGGCCTGCAGTGTCTGGCCGCAGGGTAAGCAAACCGAGGTGGAGTTGCCGGCTCTGGGTGCGGTTGTGCTGCGGCAGGCGGAGCCGTCCGAAGGCGCGGAACGATGACCATGCAGCCTTCATCCGTTTCCCTGGGAATGTCCCAGGAATTCTCAGTCTGTATCTGGCAAGCCCGCTCCTCCGAGCGAACAGCTGGTTCACCAATAATAATGCACTGCGGCGATCTTACCGGTTGCAGACAGGTATGATGGAGTTATGTCATCCGATAACATCCTGAACTTCCCGATATCCAGAATGCCGCGCTGGTGGCGGCGGGGGTATACCATCGCGCTGATTGTGCTGATGAGCGCGCTGCTGCACGCCTGGACGGTGTGGCAGCTGCCGCTGGATTATGACGAACCGGTGTACCTGCAGGCTGCCTGGAACTACGCTGAGGCCATCAAAGCCGGCGACCTGGCCCGGATCGTCAACTACAGCGCCAACCAGGAGCACCCGCCCCTGGTCAAGCTGCTGTACAGCCTGACTTTCTTTGTCGGGGAGCCTTCGCTCAGCTTCCCGCCGGAGCTGTACTCCAGCCGGATCGTTTCGGCGATCTTCGGCGTGCTGGCGGTGTGGCTGATTGCCAACATCAACCCGACGGCAGGATTCCTCTTTGCCCTGCATTCCTTTGCGCTCAAGTACACCAGCCAGGCCTATCTGGAAGCGCTGCCGCTGCTGATGGCCACCGGGGCGGTGCTGGCCGCCGCTCAGGCGCTTCGCGCGGAGGACGGGCAGGTCAGCCGGCGGTGGTGGTACCTTTCGGCGGCTGCGCTGGGCATCACGGCGGCGTCCAAGTACACCTACCTGCTGGTCCTTGCGCCGATCCTGCACTTGATGATCGCCGGCCGGCGCAGGCTGAACTGGCAGATGGTCTTCCTGTACGGGCTGGTGGTGCTGGGCGTGTTCTGGGCGCTGAACCCGTACCTGTGGCGAGATCCCATCTCGCGCCTGTACGATTCGCTGACCTTCCATGCATCCTATACACAGAGCGTTGATGTCGCCCGGGAAGCATATCCCTGGTACCAGCCGCTGATCTGGGTCTCCTCCTCGGTCCCCTGGCACCCGGGTGTGTTCTTTTTCTTCACCCTGGATGAAGTCATCTTCTGGGTGGGCACGGTGGGCATTTTCCTCGAAGGCCGCCGTCCCTATCTGGTGACCTGGTATCTGGTGGGCCTGGCTGCTTTACTGCTCTGGCCGACCAAGTGGCCGCAGTACTCGCTGGTGGTGATTCCTCCCCTGGCGCTGCTGGCGGGCGGGACGCTGCGATGGGCGGTCCGCTGGGCGGTGGAGCAGAACCAGTACTGGGACTACATGGGCGAGCTGCTGCCCCAGCCGCCCAAGGCATTCTGGGTGCTGCTGGCCGTCGTGGCCCTTGCGCTGGGGACCGGGAAGGTGGTTTACGAGTACGAAAAAGCGCTCTACCGCCGGGGCTGGACCAGCATCATCCCCGAAGGCGCTCCGCTGCCGGGCCGCTCGGTTTACGACCTGCAGGTGACCCGCTCGGGCAGGATGGCCGTGGCGACCGAGCGCGGTCTGGCCCTGTGGTCTGCGCAGGCGAAGGTCCCCTGGGAGGCGGACACGGTCATCTACACCGCCGGGAACTCCGGGCTGCCGGACAATCATGTGTACGCAGTGCTGGAAGATGCCAGCGGGGGCCTGTGGCTGGGAACCAACCGCGGCCTGAGCTATGTGCGCGGCGAGGTGTGGACCACTTACCGGGCCGAAGACCTGGGGCTGGCCGGGGCGCATGTGCGCGCGCTGGCGGAGGACAGCCAGGGCCGCGTCTGGGTGGGGACGCTCAGCGGCGCTTCGCGCTGGGACGGGACTGCGTGGCAGCCGCAGTCCTCCGAGGAGGCAGGTTTGGACGGCAGCCCGGTGTTTGCTATCGCCGTGCAGCCAGCCGCGGAGGGGGAGCGGGTCTGGTTCGGCACGCTGAGGGGGATCGCCGGGTTGAACCTGTCCACCGGCGAATGGACTGTTGAGCACATCAACCAGCGCACAGCCGGCTGGGACGGGGTGGCGGATCTGATGGTGGATTCGGAAGGGACGCTGTGGGCTGCCACCATCGGCGCGGGCCTGGGCCGCTGGGACGGACAGGGCTGGACCTTTTATCATCTCGGAAACTCGGAGATTCCCAGCAATTTCGTCCGCCGGGTCGAAGAGGTACGGCCCGGGGTGCTGTGGCTGGGGTTTGACTACGGCACGCAGCCCGGCGGCTTTCTGGCATCCTTTGACGGGCAGAACTGGCGGCAGTATACGCCGAACAACTCCGGATACACCGGCGGAGAGCCGCTCGCACTGGAAGTGGATTTGCTTGGCCGAATCTGGATAGGCACCGCGACCAGCGGTCTGCAGACCTACGAAGCACCTGAAGGATAAGGAGAAGGAAGGATCCCATGAAAAAACTGCAGTTGGCCGCAGCTCTGTTGATCATTCTATCGATAGCGCTGGGGGCATGCAGTCCTCAGCAGCCCGCGCCGACACAGGCGACCTCACCGGCGCCGACCGTGCCGCCCACCCGGGAAGTGGTGGAAACGGCCGAACCGGAACCGCCGGCTGAGGACGTGCTGTACCTTAACCTGGTCTGGCACCAGCACCAGCCGCTGTATTACAAGAACGAGGACGGGGTTTACACCCGTCCCTGGGTGCGCGTGCACGCGACCAAGGATTACTACGACATGGCGTACCTGGTCAGCCAGTACCCGGAAGTGCATGTGACCTTCAACCTGACGCCGGTGCTGATCCGCCAGATTAATGATTTCGTGGAGAACGGCGCCAAGGACCTGTACTGGGTGATGGCTGAAAAACCGGCCGGCCAGCTGACGGACGCCGACAAGCGCTTCCTGCTGGATCGGTTCTTCGACGCCAACTACGACAATATCATCGGCCGCTTCCCGCGCTATCAGGAACTGCTGGACCGCCGCGGCGGCGGTGCGCCGGACATCGAAGCGGCCATCGAGTCGTTCAGCGAGCAGGATTTCCGCGATCTGCAGGTCTGGTTCAACCTGGCCTGGTTTGATCCCATGTTCCTGGAGCAGGAACCGCTGAAGAGCCTGGTCGACAAGGGCCGGGATTTCACCGAGGAAGATAAAGCCGTGGTGTTCGACCAGGTGCGCGAAGTGATGGCCGAAGTGATCCCGCTGCACGCGCAGATGCAGGCCAGCGGGCAGATTGAGGTCATCACCACGCCCTATGCCCACCCGATCCTGCCGCTGCTGATCGATTCCAACCTGGCGTCGGCGGGCAGCCCGGGCGCTGACCTGCCGGTCAAGTTCTCCTATCCGAACGACGCGCTGGTGCATCTGGAGAAGAGCGTGGAGCTGTACGAGGAGAACTTCGGGCAGGCGCCGCGCGGGCTGTGGCCGGGCGAAGGCTCGGTGGCGCAGGCCATGGTGCCCTTCGTGCTGCGGGCCGGCTACCAGTGGATGGGAACCGGCGAGCCGGTGCTGGCCAAGAGCCTTGGCATTGAAAGCTTCACCCGCGACTCGAAAGAGACCGTGAACCAAGCGGACCTGCTGTACCGGCCCTATTATGTTACCAACCAGGCTGGCGACCGGCTGGCGGTGTTCTTCCGCGACGGCGTGCTTTCGGACAAGATTGGTTTCACCTACTCGGGCACGCCGGGTGAGGCCGCAGCGGCGGACCTGATGCAGCGGCTGGAGAACATCCGTGCCCGGCTTAAAGAGCAGGGTGCTGAGGGCCCGCATGTGGTCAGCATCATTCTGGACGGCGAGAATGCCTGGGAATATTATCCCAATGACGGGATTGAGTTCCTGAGCGCGATGTACCGCATGCTGTCCGAAAGCGAGACCATCAAGACGGTCACGCCTTCGGAATACCTGGAGATGTTCCCCGAGCAGGAGGTGCTGGAGGACCTGTTCCCGGCGGCCTGGTTCAGCCCGAACTATGAAACCTGGATCGGCGAACAGGAAGAGAATGTCGCCTGGGAGTACCTGCGCCAGACGCGTGAAGTGCTGGCCAAGTACGAGCAGGGCGTGCGGGACACGGACCCCGACTCGCTTGCGCTGGCCCAGGATTTCATGTACCTGGCGGAAGGCTCAGACTGGTTCTGGTGGTACGGGTCAGACCAGGATTCCGGCCAGGACCAGTACTTTGACATCGGCTACCGCGCGCTCCTGCGCGGCGTGTTCGAGTCGCTGGGAGAGCCGGTGCCCACCTTTGTAGATATCCCCGTCATCCAGGCGGCCCCGGTCAGCCCGGCGACCGCGCTGCAGGGCCTTTCCACGCCGGTCGTGGACGGGCAGGCTGCAGAGGAGGAGTGGGCTTCGGCGGCGGTCTACCCGATCGACGGGGCTGGCACGGTTCAGTCGCTTGCCTACACGCTGGATGCCCAGAACCTGTACCTGCGCGTGGAGGCGGCCGAGGGGCAGACGCTCAGCGCGCCTGTGGGTTTCTTCTTCAACGCTCCGCGCACCACGCAGCTGTATCCCTTCAGCCTGGATGAGGAACCTTCCCTGCTGGGCATCGCCGCTTCACATGCCTTCGTCTGGGACGGCGGATCCGGACTGAGCGCTTACACCTCATCAGCCGAGGGCTGGGTGGAAGCGGATACCGACGGACAGGCGGCGGCCAGCGGCTCGGTTCTGGAGCTGGCCATCCCCTTCGCCGAGTTCGGTGAGCTGGACACCGGCGATGAGCTGCGCATGGTGGTCACGGCCGCGGGCGGCGAAGAGATCCTGCCCGCTGGCGGGCCGGCCCAGGTGGTCATACCGGATCGGGGCCTGTCGGAGCTGCTGTTTGAGGTCGAGGACCCGGCCGGGGACGATCACGGCCCGGGCACGTACACCTACCCGACCGACAGCGTCTTCCAGGCCAACGCCTTTGATCTGAAGTCCTTCCAGGTGCTGGCCGACGAGAACAACTTGATCTTCAAGATCGCTTTCAACGGCCCGATCCCCAACCCGTGGGGCTCGCCGAACAACCTGGCCATCCAGACCCTGGACGTGTACATCGATCAGGATCCCGGTGCTGGCACCGGGGCGAGACTGCTGCTGCCCGGCCGCAACGCGGCCCTGGAAGAGGGCAACGGCTGGGATGTGGCCCTGTGGGCTGAAGGCTGGACCCCGCAGGTGGTGGCCCCTGATTCAGAGACGCTGGAGCCGAAACAGATGACTGCAGTCGAGTTCCGCATCCTGGTGGACCCCGGGGCGCGGACGGTCACGCTGCGGGTGCCGCGTGATTTGCTGGCCGGTGACCCGTCGCAGTGGGGTTATGTCGTGGCGGTGATGGGGCAGGAGGGCTATCCTTCGGCCGGTGTCTGGCGCATCCGTGACGTGGAAGAACGCGCGGCGCAGTGGCGCTTCGGCGGCGCTCCGGCGGACACCAACCACACACGCATCATCGACCTGATCTGGCCGGAAGGCGTGGAGTACACCCAGGAGGATATGCTCAGCATCTATCCCTCCAGCACAGCCGATCCCGGCTCGCTGACGGCGAACGATTTTGCCCAGATCCCGCTGCTGCGGCCGTAACCGTTTGGTTCCCTCCAGCCGGCTGGCGACTGCCCGGGAGGGTTGATCCGGCCGGCTGGGGTATACTTGTGTTACAGTCAGCAGAGGGAGGAGAAAAACCTGCCGGGGGTAAGCCAGGCGTCTCCCACGCGGCATGCCCCGGCGGTGGTTTGTGTTTTGGCTATGGAAAAAGAGTCTCTGGATATCATCCAACAGGTTCATCCCAGCCCGACGGTGGAAGCGCACCTGCCCGACGGGCGCGTGCTCGCCGGGCCGCGCGGGGCGCCGGTAGGTGCCTTCCTCAAACAACTGCCGGAATGGAAGCAAATTCCGGTGGTCGGGGCCATGGTGAACGGGCAGCTGCGCGAGCTGACCTTTCCGCTCAAGATGGAGGCGGTCATCGCCCCGGTGACCATGTCGGACGCGGATGGGGCGCGCATCTACCGCCGGTCGCTGGTCTTCCTGCTCAGCGCTGTGTTTGAGGACCTGTTCCCGGACTACCAGCTGTCGATCGACCACTCCGTCAGCTCGGGCGGCTATTACTGTGAGGTGCTCAACGGGAAGCTCTCGGAGGAAGATCTGGCCATGCTCGAGCGGGAGATGAAGGACCGCGTGGAGCGGGACCTGCCCTTCACCCGCGAAGTCGTCCCCCTGAAGGAGGCGGTGGAATACTTCGCCCGCAAGGGATATGACGACAAGCTCCAGCTGCTGAAGTACCGGCAGAAGGACAACCTGGTCCTGTACTCGCTGGAATCCTTCCGGGACTATCACCATGGCTACATGGTGCCCTCGACCGGCTACCTGCGCTGGTTTGAGCTGGCCCCCGCGGGGGACGGGTTTATCCTGCACTATCCGCGCCGCCACCAGCCCACCTCGCTCTCTCCGCTGCCGGAATATCCCATCCTTCTGAGGACGTTCAAGCAGTACGGCGACTGGCTGGCCAAGCTGGGCGTGGACAGCGTCGGCGCGTTGAACCAGACGCTGGAGGAAGGCCGCGCCCGCGAGCTGATTCTGGTATCCGAAGCGCTGCATGAGCAGAAGATTTCAGCCATCGCCAAGCAAATCTACGAGCGCTCCGATGTGGCCCGTGTGGTGCTCATCGCCGGGCCTTCCTCTTCGGGGAAGACCACCTTTTCCAAGCGGCTTTCGGTGCAGCTGCTGGCGTACGGCGTGTCGCCCTTCGCGCTGGAGCTGGACAACTACTTTGTTGACCGCGAGCTCACCCCGCTGGACGAGTTCGGCAACTACGATTTCGAGTCCATCCGCAGCCTGAACACCGAACGGCTGCAGGAGGACCTGCTCCGGCTGATCCGCGGCGAGGAAGTCCAGCTGCCGCACTTTGACTTTCGCACCGGGAAGAGCAGCCCGGGGGATGTCGTCCGGCTGTACCCGGACCAGGTGATCATCCTGGAGGGCATCCACGGCCTGAACCCGGCGCTGCTGCCGGACCTGGACCCGAAGGTGACCTTCCGCATCTATGCTTCCTGCCTGACCCAGCTCAACCTGGACCGGCACAACCGCATTTCCACCACCGATACCCGCCTGCTGCGCCGGATTGTGCGCGATGCGCGCGAGCGCGGCTACAGCGCCCAGGAGACCATCTCCCGCTGGGAATCGGTGCGCCGGGGCGAGAAGCGTCACATCTTCCCCTACCAGGAAAACGCCGATGAACTGTTCAACTCCGCGCTGGTGTACGATCTCTCGGCGCTGAAACCTCTGGCCGAGCCGCTGCTGCGGCAGGTGCCCTACGGCACACCCGAACATGTGGAGGCCAAGCGCCTGCTTGCCTTCCTGGATTGGTTCCTGCCGCTGGAACTGGACCTGATCCCGGATAACTCACTGCTGCGGGAGTTTATCGGCGGGTCGATCCTGAAGGAATTCCGGCTGTGGGGCGGGGATAACCGCGATCTCAGGTTGATGGAGTGATCTTCAAAAAAAAGCACCGCCTGGATATCAGGCGGTGCTGCGTAATATGGCAGAATACTAATTCAGCTGCTGGTGAACGACCTCGCCCAGGCGGGAAATGCCTTCGATGATTGTTTCCGGCTTGCAGTAGGAGAAGTTCAGCCGCATGGTGTTCTCGCCGCCGCCGTTGGGGAAGAACGGCGCGCCGGGCACGTAGGCCACTTTCTTTTCCACGGCCTTGGGCAGCATTTCGGCAGTGTTGACGTGTTCGGGCAGTTTGACCCACAGGAAAAGGCCGCCCTGCGGCCGGGTCCAGGTGACGCCCGAGGGCATGAACTCCTCCAGGGCGTCGAGCATGGTGTCACGGCGCTCCTTGTAGACCTTGTTGATGGAGACAACGTGCCGATCGATAAAGCCGTGCCGGCCGACCTCGTAGGCTACGATCTGGTTGAAGGTGGAGGTGTGCAGGTCGGTGCCCTGCTTGGCCAGGACCAGCTTGTGGATGACCTCCTTCGGCGCAACCACCCAGGCCAGGCGGATGCCGGGCGCCAGGGTCTTGGAGAAGGTGCTCAGGTAGATCACATTGCCGGTGTAGAACCCGTTGTGCTCGTTGTGGATCTCGCTGTCCACCAGTTTGACGGTCGGCAGGTGCTCGCCTTCGAAGCGCAGCTGGCCGTACGGGTCGTCTTCGATGATAGGCACGCCGTAGCGGTCGGCCAGCTCAACCAGGCGGCGGCGGCGCTCGAGTGACATGGTCACGCCGGTCGGGTTCTGGAAGTTCGGCAGGATGTACATGAACTTCGGCCCGTACCGCAGCGCGGATTCGAGCTCGTCGGAGATCATGCCGTCGTCATCCATGGGAACCGGCACATACTCAGCGCCGTAGGCGTTCCAGGCCTGCAGAGCGCCCAGGTAGGTGGGGGATTCGACAAGAACCCGGTCTCCACGGTTGATGAAGATTTTCCCGATCAGGTCGAGCGCCTGCTGCGATCCGGAGGTGATCAGGATATTCTCAGGAGAGACCTGAAACCCGTAGCGGGAAGTGTGCCGGGCGATCATTTCTCGCAGGGGCGTGTAGCCTTCCGTGGCCCCATACTGCAGCGCCAGCTTTCCGCTGTCCTTCAGCACCCGATTGCATGCCTCCTGGAATTCTTCCACAGGAAACACGTCTGGAGCAGGCAAGCCGCCGGCAAAGGAAATGACATCAGGCAGTTCAGTTAGTTTGAGCAGCTCGCGAATAGCAGAGCCTTTCATCCGCTGCGTTCGCTGCGCGTACCGATGATCCCACGGGGTTTGCATTACTTTTCTCCTTTTGGATTGGGCCAGATCAGGGAATGACTGTCCGGCAGGTGGTGGAAGAATGTTGGGTACGGTGCTCAGTAGACCCGGGAAGGCTCATCGTTTCCTTTGGCTGCTTGTTGGGCCTCGCTCTGCTTCATCTCTCCTCGAAATGCCGGGGGACCGGGCAGCAGAGCGAGGCATGGTGGACTACAGTTTTGGATAGCGGGAGGCTACCAGCGCGGGCGACGGCAGGGTCACTCGCTCGCCGGTCTTGAGTTCTGCCGGGGCTTTTCCGGCTGCGGCCGGCGAACCCTGGTAGATCATGATGGGGGTGCCTTCTTCGGCGGCTTTCTTTTCCACGAAGGCCTGGCCGGTCAGGAAGCCTTCGGAGTCGATGGCGCAGCTGGTCACCACGCCGATCACTTTACCCTTGCGGTCCAGCACAGGGTCGCCCAGGTGAGCCATGCGCACACCCTTCTCTGAGAAGCGGAAGCGCACAACCTCGCTCTTGCGAGTTTTCTCGCGGGCCAGGTAGGCGGAGCGGCCGATGAACCAGGGCTTGTAGGTCTTGACGAAGGAGCCAAAGCCCGCTTCGGCAACGCCGAGGTTCAGCTCGCCGCCCATCTCGTGGCCGTACAGCGGCAGGCCGGCTTCGGTGCGCAGGGAGTCGCGGGCGCCCAGACCGGCGGGCTTCAGGCCCAGGGGCGTACCGGCTTCCATGAGCTTATCCCACAGCTCGACCGCTTTGTCGGGATGGACGAACAGCTCAAAGGCCATCTTTTCACCGGTGTAACCGGTGCGGGAGACGACCAGTTCAATTCCGCCGACCACGGCTTCGGTCAGCTCGGTGCGCTTCAGGGCCATGATCCTGCGGCGGTCTTCGGGGCTGACGCCCAGAGACAGGAGGATCTCGCGGGATTTCGGCCCCTGCAGGGCGATGTCCACGCGCATGTCCGGGCCTTCCTTGGGGTCCCGCAGGTTGCGCAGGATCACGTTGCGGCCGAAGCTGCGTGCCCAGGGGCGCTCGTTATCGACCCGCACCCGGCCTTCACAGACGGCGTTCAGCCAGGCCCAGTCCTTGTCGTCGTTGGCGGCGTTGACCACGACCAGGTACTTATCCTCCGCCCGGCGGTAGACCAGCAGGTCGTCGATCACGTTGGCGTCGGGGTCCAGGAAGTGCGTATAGACGGATTCGCCGACTTTCAGCGCGCCGATGTCGTTGGCGCACACGCAGTCGAGAAATACGGCCGCGTCCGGACCCTCGGCCTGATAGACGCCCATGTGGGTGACGTCGAACAGACCGGCGGCGGTGCGGGTAGCCATGTGCTCTTCGACCACTGAGGTGTACCAGACCGGCATTTCCCACCCGGCGAAGGGGATCATCTTGGCGCCAAGCTTGCGGTGGGTTTCGAACAGCGGGGTGCGGCGCAGCTCGGCCGGTTCTTTTTCTTCCCAGGTGAAGGGCGGCAGGGGTTCGCCGCGGACATCCGCCTTCTCGATACCCATGAAATAGGGCTTCCGCTCGCCGACCGGTTCACCTTCAACCGGTTCCATCTCCACCGGCTCGGCTTCGGTGACCAGGATGGGGCCGGGCAGGCGGCGGGTCAGGTCGGGATCGAAGCCCACGTAGCCGTCCGAGAGCGCACGCAGCCAGGTGGCGGCCAGACCGGCCTTCTCAGCGGGAACGGTCAGCAGGTACTGGCCTTCCTCCACGAAGGTGAGGGTGCCCTCGACGACTTCCTGAGGTGTGGTCAGGCTGGTCTTCTGGGATTCGCCGGGCTGCAGGGCTTCCGCGTCGCTGCTGAAGGCGTAGTTGATGAACTGCGTCAGCTGCTCGCCCTCCAGGCGCAGGGCGGTCTTGCCGTTCCGGGAGGTGAAGGTGTCATCGAGGAAGTAATAGTGCGGGTAGCCGCTGGTGCGCTTCGCGCCGGTGTCGATGCCGGCGGCTTCGGCCAGCTCGCGGACGCGCAGCTTGGCGTCTTCGAGAACGTTGAAGTCCACCTTGGCGCGGGCGGCGGGACCCTTGCGAGTCTCGATGCTGTACGGCGTGGTGGCCAGAAGCACGTCAGCCATCACGTCGGCAACCTTGATCATCTCATCCGGGCCGAGGCCGCGCTGGGTCATCCAGGGAGTGCCGAAGCGGATGCCGGTGGCGTTCAGGGCGGTCTTGTCGCCGGGGATGGTGTTGCGGTTGAGCACGATGCCGGCGATGTCCAGGATGCGGGCGGCCAGGTCACCCGACAGGGTGGTCCCGTCCGGTCCGACGATGGTGCGGCAGTTGACGTTCGAAAGGTGGGTGTTGGTGCCGCCGTAGGAAATGGTCAGGCCGCGCTCTTTCAGGCGGTTGGTCAGCACCTGGTTGTTCTGGATGATCTGCGCCTGAAGCTTCTGGAACTTCTCGGTCTGCGCGATCATGAAGGTGGTGGCCAGGGCGGCGAAGACCTGCACGTGCGGGCCGCCCTGCTCGCCGGGGAACACGGCGCGGTCGATCTTTCGCGCCAGCGCGGCGTCTGTGGTCAGGATGCAGGCCCCGCGAGGCCCCATCAGTGTCTTGTGGGTGGTGAAGGTAATGACGTGCGCGTAGCCGACGGGGCTGGGGATGGCCTTTCCGGCGATCAACCCGGCGATGTGCGACACATCCGCCAGCAGGATGGCTCCCACGCTGTCGGCAATCTCGCGGTAGCGCTTCCAGTCAGGCACCCAGGGGTAGGAGGAATAGCCGGCAATGATAATCTTCGGTCTGTGCTCCCTGGCCAGTTCTTCCATCCGGTCGTAATCGATCTGCTCGGTGACCGGGTCAACGTTGTAGTGAATGACGTTGAACAGCTTGCCGGAGCGGTTGACCGAAGAGCCGTGGGTGAGGTGCCCGCCGTGCAGCAGGTTCATCCCCAGGATGGTGTCGCCGGGGTTGAGCAGAGCAGTGTAGACGGCGTTGTTGGCCGGAGCGCCGGAGAGCGGCTGCACATTGACGAAGATTTGATCGGCGCTGATTCTGTCCGTGGCGAAGGTTTCCGCGCAGCGCCGGCGGGCCAGGGCTTCGATCACATCCGCGTACTCGACGCCTTTGTAATAGCGCGGGTCGGCGTAACGACGATAATGGGCGAGCGTGCGCGGATAATCGAGGATCTCGGCCTCTTTCATCCATCGGGTTTCTTCATCCGGATACCCCTCGGCGTACAGGTTCTGCAGAACACTGCCGAGCGACTCCCGCACGCTGACGGGAGCCGAGCTTTCACTGGGAATCAGGATCAGCTTGCGATACTGGCGTTCGGCTTCCAGATCGATCAGCTCTTTGACCGCTGGATCGACCTCCGCCAGTGTGCCACGGAACAGAAAATCAGTCATTGCCTTCTCCTTGAGGAAGAGATCTCACACAAAAAAAGACCGCATGGGATTGGCAAACCGGGTTCAATTTTCGCAGCCTGTTTATCGCTCATACAGCCCGCTCCTCCAATCCATGGGGTCTCGTTTTGTTTACTAATCAGCAGCCACAGCCTGTGGTCCAGGTTAATTGTAGCCCGCTGTCATTTTCGGGTCAAGCTGGCCCGGCGGGTCAGCGGAGCCGCGTCTCCAGCCACGACTGCATGACCGCGAAGACTTCCTCTTTTTCCGGTTCGTGGTGCAGTTCGTGATAGAGCTGGTCCCAGGCGTGGTAGGTGACCGGACCCCTGACCTGCGAGGCGAAGCGAGCCACCGCGCCGGGGCTGACCAGGCGGTCGGCCTTGCCCTGCAGCAGCAGGAGCGGGATGTCTGGATAGCCGGCCGCATGCTCCACGACCCACCTGCCGCAGTCGATCAACTGCAGCGCCAGCCGGACGGAGATGCGGCCGTGGACCAGCGGGTCCTGGCGGTAGGCGTCAATGATGCGCTGGTCATGGCTCAGCCCGGTTACGTCCAGCTGGTTGGCCATGGTGAATGAAGGCGCCAATCGGTCCAGCAGGCGGGCGACTGCCAGCAGCGCGCCGGGCGCATTGCCCGGCTCCAGTCCGGGGCTGGTGACGATGGCCCCGGCGACATCGGGAGCTCGCCGCATCAGGTGGTAGAGAACCAGCGCGCCGCCGAGCGAATGCCCGTACAGAAAGCGGGGCTTCTGAGGAAAGCGCAGGGCAGCCTCTGACAGCAGGTGGTCGATGTCGTCCAGGGCTGTCTCATAGGAGGGGATGTGGCCGCGTTTACCCTCCGAGCGGCCGTGACCGCGGAGGTCAAAGGAAATGGTGGCCAGGCCGAGCTGGCAGAACCGCCCGGCCACCGGCTGGTAGCGTCCGCTGTGCTCGCCCAGGCCGTGCACCAGCGCGATCACCCCGCGCGGTTCGTCCTCCGGCTGCCAGACCTGACCGAACAGGGTCAGGCGGTCACTGGTGTTCCAGGAATATTCTTCATGCTTCACGGGGCGGTCCTTTTCTGATCGTCTGCGCCGGCAAATCCATCACTCTACAATTTAGGGGATTCCGGTTAAGAATTCAAGGAATACTTGTCACCTATCCGGTCGCAGATTTTCACCACCTTAATGAAACTATACCTCCGGCCAAATCAAGGGGGAAACCGGTCTGGTACAATGAAATCACCGGCCGGTTCCGCGCCGCCCCTGCCATCCAGGAATCCCCATTCACAGAGGTGCATCTTGAACGAGACTGAACTGGATTCAAGCTCATCGCCTGCTCCTGCCAGCAGCGGAGAAGGCTGCTGGCCTGTTGCGCTGCTGGTGGGGACGGCCCTGTGGATCGGCCTTTGCACTGTGGTGTTCCTGGTGTTCACCTGGATCACCGAGCAGAGCATTGCTGAAGGCTCGCTGACCGGGACGAATGTGCGCTGGATAGCCAATCTGGTGTATGCCGCCGTGCTGTTGGTTCCGCTGGGGGTTGAATACGCAGCACTGGGTTCGTCTCGGTATCGGAATACGATCCGGACCTGGCTGTATGCCTCTTTGCTGCTGCTGTTCGCCCTTCCGGCGCGGCTGGTGCCTTTTTATCACCACCAGACCGTCACCGGGCTGCTGATCCTGGGACTGCTGCTGTACTGCTTCGTCATGCGGCAGGCGCTGCGGCGGCAGGCCGTTCCGGCAAGGCTGCCGCGCAAGCCGGTGAGCGGCAGGACCGCGCTGGCGCTGGTGTTTGCCGCGGGGGTGACCGTCCCCTGGGCGCTGTTCGGTGCGCTGGGTTCTCCGCTGGATACGCTGCTCAATCTGGCTGCCGGGCTGCTGCTGGGGTATGCGGCGGTGCTCACATTGCGTGCGGGACTGCTGGCTCCGCAGCGGGATGACCAGGACGGCACTGACCAGCCGGGACTCTCTCTGGCCGGGGTGACGCTGGTCATATCCGTATTGATCATGGCTGCTGCCGTGGGGCAAAATGGGCTGCAGCTGGCTCTGCCGCTGATCCTGCCTCCAGTGGCATTGGCCGCGGTACTGCTCGCGCAGGATAAGGACCGCCAGTATACCGGCTTAACCGCGGCTGCGCTGCTGCTCGGGCTGGCCGCGGCGGCGCCGCTGATCTGGGTGGACCCGGACGAGCTGCTGCTGGTCATTGGCATTTCTCCTGGCGAGATTATCGACTGGTCCAGCCGGGCGACGCTGTATTCCTTCCTCATCAGTCTGGCGGTGGTGATTTTTGCCCTGTTGGCGAGGCACTGGAGCGCACTCGGCAGGGTAGGCTCGCCGGCGGTGCTGATCCCGACTGTTCTGGCCTGGGCCGGTGTTGTGATCGTCTATCTGGTCAGCGGGCAGCCGGGGTTCTACGGTGAGAAGCTGTTTGTCATCCTGAAAGACCAGGCAGACCTGTCACAGGTCGCCGGGATATCAAATCCGGTTGAGCGCAGAGCGGCGGTGTACCAGGCGCTGGTGGAACATGCCAGTGCTTCGCAGCAGGGGCTGCGCGGCAGTCTGGAACGCTTTGGAATCGAGGTCAAGCCGTATTACCTGGTCAATGCGCTGGAGGTTGACGGCGGACCGCTGGTGCGGCTGTGGCTGTCCACCCGCCCGGAAGTCGACCGGGTGCTCGACAGCCCGTACCTTCGCCCGCTGCCGGAGGAAATCCCCTCCAGCAGCGGAACAATCAGCGAACCTGACCCGCGGATGTGGAACCTGCAGATGATTCAGGCGCCGCGCGTTTGGCGGACCTTCGATGTCCGGGGAGCCGGGGTGGTGATCGGTCAGGCCGATTCGGGCGTTCAGGGGGACCATCCCGAGCTGAGAGACTCCTATCTGGGCAGCGAGGGAGATCACGATTACACCTGGTACGATCCCTGGTTCGGCTCGGAATCGCCGCAGGATTTCGGCGGGCACGGAACGCATACGCTGGGCTCCATTCTGGGAAACAACGTCGGTGTGGCTCCGGACGCGCAGTGGATTGGTTGTGTCAACCTGGCCCGCAACCTGGGCAACCCTGCCTACTATCTGGACTGCTGGCAGTTCCTGCTGGCGCCTTTCCCTCAGAATGGGGATCCATTCACGGACGGCGATCCGGCCCGCGGCGCGAACATCATCAACAACTCCTGGAGCTGCCCGGAACTGGAGGGCTGCGATGCGGGTGTGTACCTGCCGGCGGTGCAGGCGCTGCGGCAGGCAGGGGTGTTTGTGGTCGTCTCTGCCGGGAATAACGGCAACAACGGCTGCGGCTCGGTCGATTCTCCACCGGCCATCTATGATGAGGTTTACAGCGTCGGTGCGGTCGACCCGGGCGGGGATATCGCTCCATTCAGCAGCCTGGGGCCGGTGACGGTGGACGGCAGCCAGCGCGTCAAGCCGGATATTCTCGCCCCGGGGGCGGGTGTGTTATCCGCTTTCCCGGGCAGTTCGTATGAAATTCTCAGCGGCACATCCATGGCCGGGCCGCACCTGGCCGGCGTGGTGGCGCTGATGTGGTCGGCCAACCCGGATTTGATCGGGCAGGTGGAGGAGACGGAAGCGATCCTCAACCAGACTGCTCGCCCTTACCTGGGCGAGCCGGTCACCTGCTCGGAGGGAGACAGCCTGCCCCGCAACGGGGTTGGTTATGGGGTGGTGGACGCGTATGCCGCAGTGCAGGCGGCGCTCGATGCGGCCGGGGAATCTGCGCCATAATGGTCTTTAGACCATAATGGTCTTAAGACCATAATGGTCAACAGACCATTTATGTACATGGATGAAGCAACTCAGTAGTGGTATCGGGGTTATACCAGTTGAACCTCAGGCGATAGGACTGCAGCGTTGACCGATCTGACCGATGAAGTCGCCGTGAGGCGGGCAGCCGAAGGAGACCAGGAAGCATTTGCCGTGTTGTACGAGCGCTATGTCACACGGATCTACAACTACATCTACTACCGGACGGGCAGCGCTCACGACGCGGAGGACCTCACTGCCAGGGTTTTCTTCCGGGCCATGTCGAACATGAAAAACTACCGCGACCGGGGCGCGCCGTTCTCCGCCTGGCTTTACCGCATCGCCCATAATCTGGTGGCGAACTGGTACCGGGACAACAGCCGGCGAAAAGAGGTGGCACTGGAGGATTACCTTCAACTGCCGGAGCGCTCAGCGCATCCGGAAACAGCCCTGGTCCGGGACCAGGAAATGGAGAGACTGCTGCACCTGATCCGCAAGCAGCCCAGCGAACGCCAGCATTTGCTGATCCTCAAGTTTGTCGAGCGGCTGTCAAACGCAGAGATCGCTGTGATCATGGGGCGCAGCGAGGGGGCGATCAAGAGCCTGTATCACCGGACGCTGAACTCCCTGCGCGACAGCCTGGAGAAATCGGGCGGCGAACCGCTGTAAACCACCCGCCGGTGGCTAGAGAGAAGGATTTCGGATGATGAACCTGGTTTTCTGGGCGAGAAACGCGTCGGAACCGCATCTGGAAGGACTGGAAAGCTGGCTGACCTCCAGCCTCTCTCCGGTGGAACCTGATCCGGCCTTTGTCGGCCGCCTGCGCGACCGGCTGCTGACCCCGTCACCGGTGTCGGTGGAACAGTGCCGCCGCGACCGGATCATCTTCGTCCGGGTGGCGCTGATGCTGGTCGCCGGAGCGTCCCTGGTCTGGTTGATCAGCCGGATGCTGCGCAGCCGGTCGGGTTGACACGGCGAGGGTTTAGATTTTCACCTTAAACTTCTCGGCCAGATCCGCGTTGGACGGCTCGACCAGGATGGTGCCGTCGGGGAACAGGATGGTCGGAACGGAGCGCATGCCGTTGTTGATCTGCTCCACGACCTGGCGGGCCTGCGGATCTTTTTCGATATCGATATAGCGGTAGGGGATCTGCTGGCTGTCAAACCAGCGGCGGGCGCGGATGGTGTCGCCGCACCATGAAGTTCCGTACATAATGATTTCGTCACCGGGTGTGGTCATCGTCTCTCCTGAATGAGGGCCTCAATGCGGCTGACCAGAACTTCGGTCTCGGCCAGCAGATCGGCCTGGATGGGCAGCTGGTAATCCGGGTTGACCCGGGTCAGCAGGTGGCCGGCGATTTCGCGGATTTCGGCGGGGGCCTGATCCAGCCCGCGCAGGCGGGTCAGGAAATCCAGCGCGTTCTTGCTTCCCGCCGGATAGGGCACCTGCATGTGGTCGAAGTAGGCCTGGACGGCTATGCCGGCGGCCCGTCGGGCGCACACCCGCGCGCGGCCTTCGTTTCCGCTCTCGCGGGCGGCGTGTGCCTGCTGCAGTTCAGCCTGAATTCTATCTTTGACTTCGCGTGTGAACATCAACGCCACAAGTTTATCACACTCCGGCGGGAATTGCCTTGACATGCCTTTCGCGCATTGTATAGAATTCGTAGAGAAGGAGTACGAATATGCGCGGAGTTTTCCGGTCGCTCCGGTACTTGAGGGGGTACTGGAAGCCTGCCTTTGGCGCCTTTATCAGCCTGATTATTGTCAATTTTGCCAACCTGGCCGCGCCTCAGCTGCTGCGGATCCTGATCGACAGCGGCATCACGCCGTTGAACATGCAGGTCGTGCTGCAGGTGGCCGGACTGCTGGTTGTGGTCGCGCTGGTGAGGGGGCTTTTTTTCTTCCTGCAGGGCTACTGGTCGGAGGTCGCTTCGCAGGGGGTGGCGTTTGACCTGCGCAACCAGATCTTCGAACGGCTGCAGCACCTCAGTTTCTCGTATCACGACCGCTCGCAGACCGGCAACCTGATGACTCGCCTGACCTCGGACGTGGACATCACCCGCAATTTCGTGGGCAGCGGGTTGATCCAGCTGCTGTCGGGCATCATTCTGCTGATCGGCACGGTGACCATCCTGCTGCGCATGAACCCGCTGCTTACCGGGCTGTTCCTGCTCTCGGTCCCGGCGATGGGGTTGATCTTCGCCGTCGCTGTGCGCAAGTTTATGCCGCTGGCCAGGACCGTGCAGGAAAAACTATCCGCACTGAACGCCGTCCTTCAGGAGAACCTGGCGGGGATACGCGTGGTCAAGGCGTTTGCCCGCGAGCCGTACGAGCTGTCGCGCTTTGAGCGCCAGAACCAGGACTACCTGGCGCACAACATCACACTGATGAAGCTGTTCGCCACCTTCTTCCCGCTGGTGTTCTTCATTGCGAACCTGGCGCTGACCGCGGTGATCTGGGTGGGCGGCGGTCAAGTGATCGGCGGGCGCATGACGCTGGGCGAGCTGGTCGCGTTTATCGGGTATCAGGGCTATTTGCTGCTCCCGGTGTTCATGCTGGGGAGCATCGGCACCATGATGTCCTGGGCGGAGGCTTCGTCAAGGCGTATCTTTGAGGTGCTGGACGCGGAATCGGAGGTCAAGGAAGCTCCGAACGCCTATCCGCTCCCGCCGGTACAGGGCCGGGTTACTTTCGAGAATGTAACCTTCCGCTATGCGGGGGCTGATCAGGACGCGCTGCAGTCGGTTTCCTTCGAGGCACAACCCAACCAGACGGTGGCCATCATGGGACGGACCGGGTCCGGGAAATCTTCCATCATCAACCTGATACCGCGGTTCTACGATGTGCGCGAAGGCGCGGTCAAAATTGACGGCATCGACGTGCGCGAGGTGACGCTTGATTCGCTGCGGTCTCAGATCGGCATGGTACTGCAGGAGACGACATTGTTTACCGGCACCATCCGGGAGAACATCGCCTACGGCCGGCCGGATGCCAGCATGGAGGAAATCATCGCCGCGGCCAGAGCCGCCCAGGCCCACGAGTTCATCAGCGAGATGCCGGACGGGTACGAAACCCTGATCGGCGAGCGCGGCGTCGGGCTGTCTGGCGGGCAGCGCCAGCGCATCGCCATCGCCCGGGCGCTGATTCTCAACCCGCGCATCTTGATTATGGACGACAGCACCTCTTCCGTGGATGCCGAAACGGAGTACAAGATCCAGCAGGCGCTGGAGAACCTGGCCCGAGAGCGCACCACCTTTGTTATCGCCCAGCGGATCAGCACGGTGCGCCGGGCCGATAAGATCCTGCTGATCGATAACGGCCGGCTGGTGGCCGAGGGCACCCATGCGGAATTGCTGGAGTGCTGCGAGCTCTATGTCGACATCCTGGCGTCGCAGTTCGGGGCGCGAGAGGAAGTCAACGCCGCAGTCGAGGAGGCTTTGAAATAATGCGCAATCCCCTGCGAGCGATTTCTGAGAGCGGCGAAGATCGGGCCAGGAACCGCGGAGCCGTGCTGCGCCGCCTGCTGGTGGAGCTGAAGCCATATAAGGGTGTGATTGCGCTGGCGGTGGTCATGATGGCGCTGTCCGGGGCGGCGCAGGGGCTAAGCCCGCTGATCACCGGTCAGATTGTCGATAAGGTGCTGCTGACCGGCGACCTCCCGTCTTTGACCCGCATGGCCCTGCTGCTGGTGCTGGCCTACCTGGTGAACATGGTGGCAACCCGGTTCCAGATTTATCTGGTCTCGCGCACCGGGCAGCAGATTCTGGCAAAGCTGCGGAATGAGGTGTTTGCAAAGGTCGAAAGCCTGTCGCTCAAGTATTTGGAGAGCAAACAGGCCGGCGACCTGATGAGCCGCCTGATCAACGATATCGATGCGCTGAACAACTTCTTCACCCAGGTACTGTCACAGTTTATCGGGGCGGCCTTCACTCTGGGCGGCATTCTGGTGGCGATGCTGCTGCTGAGCTGGCAGCTGGGACTGGCTGTGCTGATGGTTGTTCCAATTTTGCTGGTCGTCACCAACGTCTTCTCCCGCATGGCCCGCCGGGCCTTTCGCCAGACCCGCGAAACGCTGGGAGATGTCTCCGCCAATTTGGAAGAGGAGCTGGGCGGGGTCCGGGTGGCGCAGGCGTTCAACCGCACGCAGGAAAACGTGCGCCGCTTCGCCCGTTCGAATGCGGCCAACCGGGATGCCAATGTCAGCGCGACGGCCATCACTTCGGCCTTCACCCCGGCGGTGGACCTGCTGAGCACACTGGACATGGCGCTGGTGGCGGCGCTGGGCGGGTTCCTGGTCATCCGGGGCGTGATTTCGGTGGGCACAGTGGTGGCCTTTATCCAGTACGTGCAGAGCTTCTTCCGCCCCTTCCAGACGGTCACCCAGTTGTGGACGATTGCCCAGTCGGCTTTCGCCGCCGCCGAGCGGGTGTTTGACCTGCTGGACATGGAGGCCACGGTCGAGGATAAACCGGACGCGGTCGAGATGGGCCGCATTGAGGGCCATGTGCGCTTCGAAGAGGTGGATTTCTCCTACGAGGAAGGACAGCCGGTACTGGAGAAGGTCAGCTTTGAGGCTCTTCCCGGGCAGACCATCGCGCTGGTCGGCCCCACCGGCGCCGGGAAGACCACGATGGTCAGCCTGATCGCCCGGTTCTACGACCCGACCTCCGGACGGGTGCTGATCGACGGGAAGGACCTGCGGGATGTCCGGCAGCTCAGCCTGCGCTCGCAGATGGGGCTGGTCACTCAGGAGCCGTTTTTGTTCAGCGGCAGCGTGATGGACAACATCCGCTACGGGCATCTGGACGCCAGCGATGAAGAGGTGATGGCCGCCGCCCACGCCGCCAACGCCGAAGAGTTCATCCTGCGGCTGCCCGAGGGCTACCAGACCGAAGTCGGCCAGCGCGGCAGCCTGCTGAGCCAGGGCCAGCGCCAGCTGATCTCCATCGCCCGGGCCGTGCTGGCCGATCCGCGCATCCTGATTCTGGACGAAGCCACCGCTAGCATCGACACCCGCACCGAGGTGCTGATCCAGAAGGCGCTGGGCCAGTTGTTGAAGGGACGAACCAGCTTTGTCATCGCGCACCGGCTGTCCACGGTGCGGAATGCCGATCAGGTGCTGGTCATCGACCAATCCCGGATCGTGGAGCGCGGCACGCATGAGGAGCTGATCCAGAAAAACGGGCTGTACGCCGAGTTGTACCGCCGGCAGTTCTACCAGCCCGAAGAGGAGTCAGCCCCGGCAGCGCCGGCAGTCTCCTCATGAAAATCTCCTGAGAGCGGCCGGGCCGGGTATAATGAGCCGGAAGGCCGATCATGAGGAGCGCTCTGCATCGATGAATACCAGGAATATACGGGTCGTATTCATGGGGTCGCCCGAGTTCGCGCTGCCCAGCCTGGCGCGGCTGGCGGAGGCGTACCCGGTGGTGGGTGTGGTCACGCAGCCCGACAAACCTGCCGGGCGCGGGCGCCAGCTAACCCCGCCCCCGGTAAAAGTGCTGGCCGAACAGCTCGGCATCCCGGTCATACAGCCGCCGAAGCTGCGCGCTCCGGAGGCCTTCGCCGAACTGGAAGCGCTGCAGCCGGACCTGATCGTGGTCACCGCCTTCGGGCAGATCCTGCGGCAGAACGTGCTCGACCTGCCGCGGTTTGGCTGCGTCAATGTGCATGCTTCGCTGCTGCCGCGCTGGCGGGGGGCGGCGCCCATTCAGGCAGCCATCCTGCACGGCGATGAACAGACCGGTGTCACCATCATGCGCATGGACGCCGGGGTGGATACCGGCCCGATCCTGGCGCAGCGGCCGGTGCCGATCGAGCCGGAGGACAACGCCGGGACTCTCTCCGCCCGGCTGGCGGAGGAAGGCGCGAATTTGCTGGTCGAGGTGCTGCCGGATTATCTGGAAGGCAGGCTGAAGCCGCAGCCGCAGGACGAGCGTCTGGCGACCTACGCCCCGATGCTGAAGAAGGGGGACGGCCTGCTGGACTGCGCACGGCCGGCGGCAGAACTCGCCAACCGGGTTCGCGCTTACAACCCATGGCCAGGGGTCTTCTTCATATGGCAGGGGCAGCCGGTCAAAGTCCACCGTGCGAGAGCGATCGCGGAATGCGGCGGAGAACCGGGATCCACGCTGGTCTGGCAGGGGCTGCCTGCGCTGGCAGCGGCCGAAGGCTGCCTGCTGCTGGAGGAGGTCCAGCCGGCCGGGAAGAAAGCCATGCCGGGGAAGGTGTTCCTCAACGGCGCGCGCCAGTGGGGACAGGCGAAGGTGGATCCGGTGAAAGGTGAACATGCCAGCTGAGACTAACCCGCTGTCGATTCTGTGCTTTGGAGCCGGCGCCATCGGAACGTATATCGGCGGCAGCCTGGCGCTGTCCGGACATAGGGTGGTTTTCATCGAACGGCCGGATGTGATCCCGGAACTGCGCGAGCGCGGCCTGCGCCTGCGCCTGAACGGAGAGGAGCGGGTGGTTGGCGCGCCCCGGATGGCCACCTCACTGGACGAAGCTTTAGGCCAGGGACCCTTTGACACGGCGCTGCTGGCGGTGAAATCCTTCGATACCGCCGCGCTGGCAGAAAGCCTGGCTCCTTACGCTGTGGCTCTGCCGCCGGTGCTGAGCCTGCAGAACGGGGTGGAAAATGAAGCAGCGCTGGCGAAGGTGCTGGGCAAAGAGCGCGTGATCGCCGGGACGGTGACCACCGCCGTCAGCCGGCGGGGCGTGGGCGATGTGGCCGTGGAAAAGCTGCGCGGCACCGGGATTGGATCGAACCATCTTCTGTCCCCGGTGCTGGTGAACGCCTTCAACGCCGCCGGGTTGAAAGCGCAGGCGTTCAACCATCCGCAGGGGATGAAGTGGTCCAAAATGCTGACCAACCTGATTGGCAACGCCACCTCCGCCATTCTGGACTGGCCGCCAGGCAGGATATACGCCCATCCCGGGCTGTTCCGGCTTGAGATGGAGCAGCTTCGGGAGGCCCTGCGGGTGATGCGGGCGCTGGGGTACCCGGTGGTCAATCTGCCCGGCACGCCGGTTCGGCTGCTGGCCTGGGCCATCTGGCGGCTGCCTGCGGCAGTCAGCCGGCCGCTGCTCGTGCGGGCCGTGGGCGGGGGGCGCGGTGAAAAGATGCCCTCCTTCCATGTGGACCTGGCGATGGGCCGTACTCGCAGCGAAGTCGGCTACCTCAATGGAGCGGTGGTGCGCTTCGGCCAGCAGGCGGGAGTGCCCGCGCCGGTCAACCGGCTGCTGACGGATACGCTGGAGCGCATCGTGCGCGGAGAGATCCCCCGCGCCGAGTTTGCCGGTCAGCCGGAGAAGCTGCTGGCCCTCTGGCGGCAGTCGTCCGGCCGCTGATCACCGACAGCCAGCTGCCGCAGCGGTTACTCGCTGACGAATTCCTCCCAGCCCGTCTCTTCCGCGGCGATGAACAGGTCGGTGGCGGAGATCATCCCCACCAGGTTCAATCCTTCATCGCAGACCGGCATGTGATGGATGTTGTTCTCCATCATCACGGTAGAGCATTCTTTCAGCGTCCAGTCCGGGTGCGCGGAGGTCACCGGAGCGGTCATGATTTCTCGCACGCGGGTTTCGGCCGGTGAGCGATCCTGACCGATGATTTTTTCGTGGATGTCTGTGGTGGTAATGATGCCGTAGGTGGGCGGGGATCCTTCCAGGACAACGACCAGGCTGCTGATGTTACGGCGGCGCATCAGGGTCATTGCGTAGGACACGCTTGAATCAGGATCGACCACGATCACCGGTGAGCTCATCCAATCGCGAACCTTGTGAGACATGCATACCTCCCTGGAAACATCCAATGGCTCATTTCTCTTGTCGGTCTGGGTAGAGGCGGTCAGTCCTTGCTGCCATGATGAAATCGTTCTGGTGCAGCCCGTGGATCTTGTGAGTCCACCAGGATACCGTCACCTGACCCCATTCAGTCAGGATGGCTGGATGGTGATCCTCCTCCTCGGCAATCTGGCCGATCTTGTTGGTGAAATCAAGCGCTTCTTTAAAATTGCGGAATTTGAATTTGCGGATTAGTTTCAGTTCGCCCGAGCTGTCATCCAGCTCCCATTCCGGTATCCGGGTGTGCAGTTCTTCTGCTTTCGCCCGATCCATGGGCGGTTCATCGCCCCGGCAGGGTACGCAGCGCAGTTCATGTAAATCATTCACTATTGTCACTCCCCTCTCGCCCGAACTACTATGATTATAATCAAGAATGTCAAAATACATTCCGGCACCGCCCGGCGAAAAGGCAGTTGGATAATTCTTATGCGAGTTTTTTTCCTGTTCCTCCTGGGGGTGCTGTTGTTCGCGCTGATCAGCCAGTCTTTGATCAGCATTCCCCTGCAGCTGGTCTATTTGAACGAGTCCGTTTATCTCCAGGCCATTGAATCCCGGCGAGGGGATCCGGCTCTGCGAGAGATGGTCATCGACTGGCTGGCCGGGTCTGACTCCGGCCCGGGGCTGGTGGGGGATCCGGTGCTGCAGTACCTGGATGCGCAGGACCGGGAGGAAATGGCCGGCCGGATCCTGCCGGCGGGTTGGCCGGAGGCTCAGCTGGCGCGGCTGGCGACCGGTGCACTGGCCTATCTGAATCTGGAAGCGAATGCGCCGGTCACCAGCCTGGATCTGGAACCACTGAAAAACAATATCACTGCCCACAGCCGGGACATGGCGGAAGTTGTGGTGAGCTCGTGGCCGCCGTGCACGGCCGAGCAGCTGCTGGGGCTGGCCGGCGAAGCGCTGAACGGTTCGATCACGGAAATGCCCAACTGCCAGCCCGGGCAAGCGCTGCAGCCGGTGGTTGTCGGACTGGCGCAGGCGCGCATCGAGCAGAACGCCGCTCAGATGCCCCTGTTTGCAGAGCTTACGGCGGAGGAGTGGCAGAACCCGACCTGGTGGCCCTGGTACCGCATCGCCCGGTCCGCGCTGCCGTGGGTTCCGTTCATCACGCTGGGCCTGATCGCGCTGGTGTTCCTGTTCTCGGTCCGCAGCCTGCGGCAGGCGGCGCAAGTAACCGGATGGGCGGCGCTGGCGGCGGGGATCGCCAGCATCATCCTGGTCGGGGTGATCGTCCTGCTGGCCCGCTGGGTGACTTCCGGAGCGCTGGCGCTGGTTCCGGCCTTTCCCGCAGAAGGGGCGGAGTAT
>CZCB01000134.1_pt1 | contig 28548 bp, 25 predicted proteins | sample 591991 | NCBI WGS metagenome assembly CZCB01 (sample SAMEA3556809, study PRJEB10932) | anaerobic digester metagenome
CCCCTGTCGACCCTGCCGATGGCTATCCTGCCGACATAGTCATCATAATCTATATTGGATACAAGCAACTGCAACGGTTTTTCCTCATCACCCGCAGGTGCCGGGACATGTTCCGTGATGATCCTGAACAGCGGCTCCATGTCACTTCCCTCATTGCCGGGATCGAATGACGCATATCCTTCCCTGGCAGAGGCATACACAACAGGGAATTCAAGCTGGTCATCGTCAGCACCCAGTTCTATGAACAGGTCGAGCACTTCATCCACCACTTCGGCGGGCCTTGCTTCCGGCCTGTCAATCTTATTGACGACGACAATGGGTTTTAAGTTCAACTGGAGCGCTTTTCTCAAAACAAAACGTGTCTGCGGCATCGGTCCTTCGAATGCATCGACCAGAAGCAGCACACCATCCACCATTTTGAGCGACCTTTCGACTTCGCCTCCAAAATCCGCATGTCCCGGTGTGTCCACAATATTTATCTTTATATTTTTATATCTGACCGACGTATTTTTTGCCAGTATGGTGATACCACGTTCCCTTTCCAGGTCATTGGAATCCATCACCCGTTCCTGCACCTGCTCGTTTTCCCTGAAAATGCCGCTCTGGCGGAGCATCGCGTCAACAAGGGTCGTCTTTCCGTGATCGACATGTGCAATTATTGCTATATTCCTTATATTATCCCTTTTTTCCGTCACATTATCCTTTCCTTTCTGTCAGTTGCCAATGATGCGTCTTTTCAGCCGCATTTGCCCTGATTTGCCGCATCCGTACCGATAATGCCGTTTCCCGGAAGCAGCAAAATAAATTTTAAAATATCATATCATCCATGTCAATAAAATGAAAACTCCCGGGCAAAGCCGTCGCCGGGAGTAAAATGCAGCTATATGGCAGGTCCGCAGACCACCGCTGCGGTCATTCACGACGACAATGCGGCGTCCCATTCAAAAAGCCTGGATCTTTCATATTATCGATTATCTCAAGGAAAACCGAAACAATATGGCGATCGAACTGTGTGCCTGCACCGTTCAGCAATTGCTGTTTTGCTTCCTCAAAAGTCAGCCTGGACCTGTATGCCCTGTCGGACAGCATTGCATCAAAGGCATCAGCAACCGAGATTATCCTGGCAAGCAACGGTATCGAGTCTCCCCTGAGCCCTTCGGGATACCCTGTGCCGTCAATCCGCTCATGATGGCATTTAACGACAGGCACCACATCTTTGAACATGGAAACAGCGGACAGGATCCTCGCACCCTTCAGCGGATGCTTCTGTATCTCCTTAAGTTCTTCTTCGGTCAGTTTGTCGGTTTTGAGCAGGATATCGTCGGAAGTTCCTATTTTGCCTATATCGTGAAAAATACCTCCGATCCTCAGCGTTTCAAGTTCTTCCGGAGACAGGCACAGAGCTTCCCCTATCATCATGGCGTACTGCGCCACCCTGTCCGAGTGGCCCCTGGTATAGATATCCCTGGCATCGACCGCCTGCCTGAGCGCCTCTATGGTGTCCATGTACCTGAGCTTGAGCTGGTCGTATGTCCTGCTAAGTTCCTCGTTCTTCATGTTCACCAGCGAATGGAGGAACGCATTGTTGATGGACGAGGCAGCCTGCTTCGTATATATCTCGAGGAGTTAAAGACTTCCTTTTTGCTGCAGACGTGGGAGTGTTTGATTTCCGTACCTTGACTGCTGTGATCTCAGGATAGCTGCTTGCTGTCATTTCAGCGTTACTATGGTCACTCCGGTCTCTCCTTCACCGTACTGGCCGAGCCGGAAGCTTTTGACATGATGGTTCTTCTTAAGGAACTGATGGACACCGCTCCTGAGAGCGCCGGTGCCTTTGCCGTGAACGATGGTCACCTCGGAAAGCCCGGCAAGCACCGCATCATCAAGGTACTTGCCCAGGACGATGACCGCTTCTTCCACGTTCATGCCCCTGATATCCGTACGCGGCGATATGTTCATTGCCTTGGACACCCCGATAGATGCGGTGCCGCTCCTCTGGAACTCGTGAGACTGTTCGTCCACCAGTTTCAGATTCGAGACATGCACATTTATCTTCAATATCCCGGCCTGGATGACGGCTTCCCCGTCCTTGTCCGGCGGTGATATGACGGTCCCTTTCCGGTTGAGGTCGATTATCTGCACGGTGTCGCCGGGCTTTAAGTTTTCCGGCGGCTTCACAAGGCCTTTGCGCGGGAAAAGGCTTTCCGCAAGCGTCTCCTCTATCCTGCCTATGCTGCCCCTGAGCCTGGCTTTTGCCTCTTCTGCCGCTTTTCTCCTCTCCTTTTCATCCTGGAGTTTTATGGCCTGCTTCAGTTCCTCCAGGATATCCTCGGCTTCCTTCCTCGCATCCAGCAGTATCTTCCTGGCCTCTTCCCGCGCTTCGCGCAGGAACTTCTCCCTTTGCGAACTGAGCCTGTGCTTTTGCTCCTCGAGTTCCTTTTTGAGCTGCTCTATCTCCAGCCTGAGGCTTTCAGCCTGCAGTCTTTCCCGCTCGGACGCCCTCCGGTTCTTTTCGATGGTCATCAGGATATCTTCGAACTGGATCTCTTCACCTGTAAGGAATTCCCTGGCCCTTTCAAGTATTTCCCCGGAAAGGCCGAGCCTTTTGGAAATGGCAAACGCGTTGCTTTTCCCGGGCACACCGATAAGGAGACGGTATGTCGGCCTCAGTGTTTCCACGTCGAATTCGCAGCAGGCGTTTTCCACGCCATCCGTTGTCAATGCGTACACTTTCAGTTCGCTGTAGTGCGTCGTCGCGATAGTGATGGTCCCCTTCCTGTGGAGATACTCAAGTATGGACATGGCGAGGGCGGCGCCTTCCACGGGATCGGTGCCGGCACCGAGTTCGTCAAAAAGCACCAGGGACATGTCGTCCGCCCTGGACAGTATGTCGACTATGTTCTTCATGTGGGACGAGAAAGTGCTGAGGCTCTGCTCGATACTCTGCTCATCGCCTATGTCTGCGAATACGCTGTCAAAAATGCTCATCTCCGTGCCTTCTGCAGCCGGGACATGCAGTCCGGACTGGACCATGAGGGTAAACAGGCCGACGGTTTTAAGGGTCACCGTCTTGCCGCCGGTATTCGGCCCCGTGATGACCAGTGTTGTGAACCCGTCCCCTATCCACAGGTCGATGGGAACGACGGTCCTGCTGTCAAGGAGGGGATGCCGGCCTTTTTTGATGTTTATCCTTTTCTCCCTGTTGAGTTTCGGGCAGACGCAATCGAGATCAAGGCTGAGCCTTGCCTTGGCAAATGCGAAATCCAGCTGTGCGAACAGATCTACGTTAGTCTTCAGCGGTTCGATGATACCTGCGACTTCACCTGTCAGTTCCTGGAGTATCCTCTCTATTTCCTGCTGTTCCTTTATCCTGAGCTGCTTTATGTTGTTGTTGGCTTCGACGACTGCCATCGGCTCGATATATACCGTGGCTCCGCTGGCCGACGAATCGTGCACCAGGCCGGGTATCTCGTTCCTGTACTCGGCCTTTACAGGGATCACATACCGGTCTCCCCTGATGGTGACGATGGCCTCCTGCATGTACTTCTGGTATTTTGCGGAATGGATCATCGAGTTGAGCCTGTCTTTCAGCGATTCCTGCTCCTGCCTGATCCTTCGCCTTATGCCCGCCAGCGTACTGCTGGCATTGTCGGAAATCTCCTCTTCGCTGATGATCGCCGCGTTGATGCTGTCCTCGATCCGCTTGTTCGGCGTGAGGGACGCGATGAGGCCCCTGATGAGATTGCAGCCCTCATCCGCAGTAGGGTCAGCCTCAGAGGCATAATTCTTCAGGTTGCGGGCTGCTCTCAGCGTATCGGCCACCCTGAGGAGCTCTCCGGGGTTGAGGGTAATACCGATCTCCGCTCTCCTGAGCGTATCCCTGATATCATGGATGCCTCCGAGCGGGGGGCTCCCTCTCCTCATGATAAAATCCACCGCATCGGTGGTCTCTTTCAGCATCATCTCCACTTCTTCGGGCTCTGTCCGTGGCATGAGCGCATTGGCGAGCTCTTTTCCCAGCCCGGAAGTGCATGATGATACCAGCTTTTCTTTTATCTTAACGAATTCCAGTACGCGAAACGTTCTCTCTTCCATGGCATCCTGTTCCCTGTCTGTCGTATTCCGGTCATTTTTTCAGTATTTTCGCCCTGAGCCTGTCACGGTAGTAATTTATGAACAGGGTGTACACGAAATCATAGACCAGGAAAATGATTTCGCCGACAACCACCAGGACCACCCATGGGAACCTGCTGGTCATCTCTGCTTCAAACAGGCTCCTGGCAGCCAGATACACAACGGCGGCGCATGCATTGAAAAAGATGACCTTCAGGACATATTCTATTACAATGCGGTCCAGTTTTTCAATGTAAAATTTGATTATACCGTATCCCCCGAAGAAAAGCGCATATGGGACCATGCTGATTTTGTCCGGCACGATGATGGATCCCAGTATGGAGGTGGCCGCGTAGAATATCCAGCCTGATTTGACGCTTCCTTCTATTATTACAACGGAAACAAAAAAGGAGCTGAGCACATACAGGGATATCTTGCTTACAGGCATCACGTCGGCCAGTAACAGGCAAATCACCGCAAGTGCCCCGAGGATCCCGTTCAGTGCAATGTTCCTGGATTTCAGCAGCAACTGATCAGGTCACCACCCATGCATTCGCAGCAGCAGTCCGAACACCACAGGCACTGGCAGATCGTACACAGATCCGGCTCGCTCCTGTAAGGCCGGCTTCCGAACGGGTTCATCCGGTAAGCCTGGTACGAAGCGTTCATCCTTTCCAGCGCGCTCCTGTATTCGTAATTGGCCGGATCCATGTTCACGGCCCTCTGGATATGCGTGTATGCTTCGTTATACCAGCCTTTGCGCATGAATATCAGGCCCTTGAGATAAAACCATTCGGCAGGGCGGCTGCGCGAACTGTCCAGCATGTCTTCGGCCAGCCTGATATTCCCGCTGTTGATGTGGGACTTGACCTGCCTGAAGAAATCACTCCCGCTGCCGCTCCATCCGCCGTCGCCGCGGCCGTATGATGCTCCGCCGTACTGGCCGCTTCCGCCGGAGGAGATGTTTTTCATCAGGTAATCATAGGCCTCATTTATTTCCCTGAGCTTTTCCTCGGCCAGTTTGGACAACGGGTTGTCCCTGTACTGGTCGGGATGGTATTTCTTGACCAGTTCCCTGTATGCCTTTTTTATCTCTTCCTCGCTCGCGCCTTCCCTGATGCCGAGCACTTCATACGGATTCTTCAACTTCGCCGCATCTCCTTATACCAAGAATGTTTTCCGTTTTTCTGAGCATCCCGATATATATGATATTTTCCAGTATGCCCCTGTTCAGCTTGACATCGAGCAGTTCGAAAGCCTTCGATATCTCGTTGAGCGTATAAAACAGCGTAAATGCCGCTTCTTCCCTTATCCTGTCCCTGAATCCGTCCACGTCCTGGCCGCTGAAGCCAAACCTGCAGACAAACGGATTATAGTTCCCGCTTTTTATATCTTTCCCGATATCGTCGTATGCGTCCAGCAGGTATATCCATTTGCCAAGGTTGTAGCCCAGCCACCTGAGTATCTTCTCTGTATTCCCGCCGGCGCACATGGGCTCATATGCGGTGATTTCCTCCATCAGCCTCGCAAACGGCTCCGCAGCTATATCGATCGAATCACATTCCTGGTTTTCCAGCCGGACGAGTTCATCGAGCCGCTGCCCGATCATGCCGCACATGGCTGGGTACTTCTTCCTGAGCCGTCTGTAGGCGCCTTTCAGCATGACGAGGGCCGCGGCCGGAACATACGAATCCCTGTCACGCTTTTTGTCTTCCAGATTATAATATGCCAGTATGATGTTTATGTCTGCAGCGTAGTCCACGGCGGGACTTCCGCTTGCCACATGCCTTTTTTCAAAGGGGTGCAGGGCGCACCTTTTCCTCAGGACCTGCAGCTTCTCGCCCGACACAGCCGAAAGCAGTACTGCAAGGAACGTGGTGTCATAACTCAGTGTAAGCCTCTTCAACTGGCCGAAGCGCCTGCCCATGGATCTGCATATCCCGCAGTAATATGCCCTGAAAAGTTCGTACTCTTTTATTTTCATCTCCGGTTTTTCCGGAACTATGTACCCGAACATAGGATCCCTTTACTTTTCCTGCCGCTTGATCCTGAGATATGATCTGAAATACATGAAAAAAGCGAACAACGCAGCTATCACGGCCAGTATGAACACCAACTGGTTCACTGCTATGCCGAACAGCGTCCATCTGCCGAAAGGCTCATTGAAGATCAGCATTATGATCGCAAGGTAAAAGACCACCGTAGACATTTTCCCATACCAGTTGGCGGAAACCACGTATTTTTTCTGCCTGTAAAGGACCAGGGCGCCGATGCCCATCAGGAGCTCCTTTGCCAGTATCACCAGTACGAGTTCTATGGGAATTATCTTTAATCCCAGAGACAATATGACGATTGCCGTTATCTGCATCAGTTTGTCCGCCAGCGGGTCAGCTATCTTCCCCCATGATGTGATCAGGTTGTATCTCCTGGCGATGTAACCGTCCAGAACATCGGTAAGCCCGCCGGCAAGGAAAAGCAGCACCGCAACGATGTAGTTGCGTACGCTGAGGAAATATCCAAATACAGGTATCAGCAGAAACCGCAATACTGTCAGTATGTTCGGGATATTCATGTTTCACCGCCTGTCTCGTTTATACAGAATAGTTTACCATACAAATCCGCTGTTGTACAATCAAGCGGTCCGTGATATTATACGGGCGGCGGGATCAAATGTCTTTTGCCGCCCTTTCTATCAGTTCATATACGTCGGGCATGTATTTTTTGATGTTAACTGGCTTCAGATCCCGCCTTGTCCAGCAGTGCAGCGTCTCACCCTCGGCAAGCACCCTGCCGTCTTCCGCCCGCACAGCCTGATAGCTGAAGCACAGCCTTGTTCCGGTGTACTCCTTTATGCTCGTCCTTATTATTATGTTGTCTTCATACCTGGCAAATCCCATGTACCGGCACCTGAGCTCAAGCAGCGGGAGCATCGCTCCTTTCTGCTCGATCACCGAATAGGGCATGCCCACCTTTTTTATGAAATCCGTCCTTCCGGCTTCGAACCATACCGGGTAATTGGAATGGTGCACCACGCCCATCTGGTCTGTCTCCGCGTATCTCACAACAAGTGGAGTTTCAGATACGAACATGATTCCTCCCCTATCCTGCATCCTTTCCAAAAATTAAGCCCGTGTCATTGAATACACGGGTCTTACTCGAGTTATCCGTTTGCGCGGCCCCATCAGTAGCCCTTTTCGATAATGACACTGTGGGCTTCCTCCACTTCGGCTTCCGGAACCAGCACTTCATAGTAATTGTCGCTGTTGTCATGACTTTTGCTGATCGGTCTCAGTTTCACGAGAATTCCTTCCTCAGTGAGCAACTCCTGCAGTGCGGTCGCTATTTCCTTGCTTTGTGCCATGTATACTACAGTCCACATAAAAAACACGCCCCTTTTCGGACTATTCACCGGAAATGATCTCACCGTGGCGGCATAATATCCTTGATTTACCTCTCACCTTTATCGCCGAAGTGTTCTCAGTAAACTGTGCCAGCAAAACCTCTCCCTTATCGAGTTTTTCCGTATGATGGAACTTGGTGTCCCTGCCTCTGGTAAGACCTATGACGTTTACGCCGTTTTCTTCAGCCTTTACTACGATGAATTCTCCCATCAGCCTGTCCAGCTCCCACTCCAAATAAACCACCTCGAAATTACTATATATTATTTCACCTGAAAAATCAACATGGTATTTGGGCATCTCAGACGGCAAAACCCTATTGCAGAGCGCTTTTCCGAATTTTCACCCCTTTTGCCGGTCCTTCGCCACCAGCCTGACGTTTTCCTCCCCGAACCTTTCCGCAAGCTCTCTTCGCAGTGTTTCACACCAATCGACGCGATATTCCCCGATATCCATTTTGGAAATATTTCCCACAGCGTCAGCATGGCAAAATACCACGGGGATTTTCCCGCTGAAGAATTTAAGCAATGAAAGCGCCGATCTCATCTCGCTGCTGTTTTCAGGCAGGCTGCTTTTTATATAGAGTATCTCCTGACGCCCCGTTCCGGGCGACGGGCTGTTCTCCCCGTTGGCATCGCCGTTGCCGTTGCCCTGCGCCTCCTTTTTCCTCAGCAGCCTGACGTTTTCGCATATGATTTTGGGCGCTTCTTCTTCCTTTATACTGATCCGTCCGTCTATAACCACAGTATTGTCACCGGCCAGCAGGTTCCTGTACCTGCTCAGCACTGTCGGGAACACGATCACTTCCATGCTCCCGTACAGGTCCTCGAGCGTCACGAAAGCCATCAGGTTGTTGCTCCTGGTCGTTTTGGCCTTTACATCGGCGATAATGCCGCCCACCGTGACAAGCATCCCGTCGATAAGTCCCGTCCCGTCCGAGCCTTCAACCTCACCTTCGCTGCCGTGCGAATTGATGTCCCTGCTGTTGACCGTAACCTGTTCCATCAGTTCATCCCTGAACTCATCAAGGGGATGGCCGGATATGTACAGGCCCAGCATCTCTTTTTCCATCGAAAGCAGCATTTCCCTTGAAAATTCTTTAAGATCGGGATAACTTTCCTCGGCCTTCATCGATCCCATCTGCCCGGACATCTCGAACAGCGACATCTGTCCTTCCACCCTGTTCCTTTTGCTCTGTTGGGCGCTTTCAAGAAGCTTTTCATAAACGGCCATCATTTTAGACCTGTACACTCCGAACGAGTCGAACGCTCCGCATTTTATAAGGCTTTCGACGCATCTCTTGTTGATATCCCTCTCCCCGATGCGCTCGCAAAAATCGTAGAAGCTTTTGAACGGCCCCCTGCTGTTCCTTTCATCGATCAGTTCGCGCACGGCGTTTTCTCCGACATTCTTGACGGCGGCCATCCCGAACCTTATCTTGCCGTTCACCACCGTGAACCTGACGTCGCTCTCGTTGACGTCCGGCGGCAGCACCTCGATGCCTTCCTGCCTGCACTCCTGCACATAGAATGAAATCTTGTCGCTGTTGCCGACGAAGCTGTTGAGCGTCGCCGCCATGAACTCGACCGGGTAGTAATGCTTGAGCCAGGCGGTCTGGTAAGCCACGACTGCATACGCCGCCGCGTGGGACTTGTTGAAGGCATAGCTGGCAAAATCCATCATCTGGTCGAATATCCTGCTTGCCGTCTTCTCGTCGACGCCGTTCCTGACGGCGCCTTCCACGATCACGTTGCCCTCGTCGTCAGTTATGCCGTAGATGAAATTCTCGCGTTCCTTCTCCATGATGTCATGTTTTTTCTTTGCCATGGCCCTGCGCACCAGGTCCGACCTGCCGTACGAGTATCCGGCAAGTTCCCGTACTATCTGCATCACCTGCTCCTGGTACACGATGCACCCGTACGTCACATCAAGTATCTTCTCCAGCAGCGGGTGTTCATACGTGACCTGGTCCGGGTTGTTCTTGTTCCTGATGTACTTGGGTATGGAGTCCATCGGGCCCGGCCTGTACAGCGAAATGCCCGCTATTATGTCCTCGAGGGAAGACGGCTGCAGTTCCTTCATGAACTGGGTCATCCCGGCGCTTTCAAGCTGGAATATGCCCGACGTCCTGCCCTCGCCAATGAGCCTGTAGACGTTGGGGTCGTTCATGTCGAGATTGTCGATATCCACCCTGACGCCGTGGTTTTTTTGCACCAGGTCCACCGCGTCCCTTATCACGGTCAGCGTCCGGAGCCCGAGAAAGTCCATCTTGAGCAGTCCGAGCTCCTCCAGTTGACCCATCGGGAACTGGGTCGTAATGATGTCATCGTTTTTTTGCAGCGGTACATACTCCGTTATCGGGTCTTTTGAAATGACGACGCCCGCCGCATGGGTACTGGCATGCCTTGGCATCCCTTCGAGCAGCTTTGCGGTGTTTATGAGTTCGGCGGTGGTTTCGTCCTCTTCATACCTTGCCTTGAGTTCCGGGTTCAGTTCCAGCGCCTTGTCTATGGTCATCCCGATCTGGAACGGGATCATCTTGGCTATCTGGTCGGCCTCTGCGTACGGGATGTCCAGCGCCCGGCCCACGTCCCTTATGACGGCCCGCGCCGCCATCGTACCGAACGTGATGATCTGCGCCACCCTGTCTTCCCCGTACTTGTGAACGACATAATCGATGACCTCGGAACGCCGTTCATAGCAGAAATCGATATCGATATCGGGCATCGTAACCCTTTCCGGGTTGAGGAACCTTTCAAACAGGAGGCTGTATCTTATCGGGTCTACGCTGGTTATCTCGAGCGTATAGGCTACGAGGCTGCCCGCGGCCGAGCCCCTGCCCGGTCCGACGCGTATCCCGTTTTCCCTTGCATACCTGATAAAATCCCAGACGATAAGGAAATAATCCACGTATCCCATTTGCCTGATGACCTGCAGTTCGTATTCGAGCCTCTGGCGGTATTCCGGGCTGGACGCGGCTTCACCGCAACGCTTTTTCAGCCCCTCTTCACAGAGGCTGCAAAGGAACTCGTAAGGATCCCTGTTGCCGGGGACATCGAACTTTGGGAGGTGGAGCCTGTTGAACTCAAGTTCGACATTGCATCTTTCGGCTATCCTGACAGTGTTCTCGATGGCTTCGGGTATATTCCTGAACGCTTCGGCCATTTCCTCGGGCGACTTTATGTAAAGCTGGTCGGAATCGAACCTCATGCGGTCCTCATCCGTGATCTTCTTTCCTGTCTGGATGCAAAGGAGCACTTCATGGGCTTTTGCGTCCTCGCGCCTGAGATAATGGGCGTCATTTGTGGCGACCAGCGGTATGCCGGTCTCCCTCGACAGCCTGATCAGGCCCTGGTTGACCAGGTTCTGCTCTCTCAGCCCGTTGTTCTGCAATTCAAGGTAGAAGTTTCCCTGGCCGAAAATCCTGTTGAATTCGAGGGCTTTTTCACGAGCCTTGTCATAATTCCCGTCCAGGATGGCAGCGGGTATGTCTCCCGACAGGCATGCACTAAGAGCGATGAGGCCGCGGGAGTATTTCCCGAGGACTTCCATGTCGATCCTCGGCTTGTAGTAAAATCCCTCGGTAAAGCCTATGGAGACGATCTTCATGAGGTTCCTGTAACCTTCATTGTCCATGGCAAGCAGCACGAGATGGCCCTGGTCGGCATCGATGCCGGGCTGCCTGTCAAAACGCGTCCGCTTCGCGGTATACACCTCGCAGCCCAGTATCGGTTTTATGCCATTTTTGATGGCTTCTTTATAAAAATCCACCACTCCGTACATGACGCCATGGTCCGTGATGGCCAGCGCATCCATGCCGAGTTCCGCGGTCCTGGCTATCAGGTCGCGTATCCTGTTGGCCCCGTCAAGGAGACTGTATTCGGTATGGACGTGCAAATGGACGAAAGACATAGGTAAGGGGGACACTCCTCTCCATGTAGTAGTGCTCCGCGGGATGAGGAGTATCTCTGTCCGATAATCCGGACACTCCTCATCCCTCCCTACTAATTTTACTTCTCTTATGAGAAAAAAGAAAGATTCAAAAGGGGACACTTCTCGTCCCGCAAAGCTAGACTTCCCGCAGAGACCGATACTAAGGTAAGAGGGACACTTCTCTGCAAGGAGAAAGCCTTTGCGGGATGAGAAGTGTCCCTATATCTCGCATGTATCTACGATGAAGATGCCTGTATCCTCAGAGAGGTCGACTTCCTTCGTCCGGCGCTTCATGTCCTCATCATAGACGATACGCACAACAGGGCGTGTGGGCACTCTCCTGTTGTGCTTCACGACAATGGCGCGTTCCCTGGTGTTGAGCAGTACGCCCGTTCCCACCGGGTATATGGTCACGAACCTGACGAAATTCTCGACGACCAGGGGGTCGAAATGGTGGATGCCAAGGGAAGTTATATATTCATAGACTTCAAGGGCTTTGAGCTTCTTCCTGTAAACACGGTCCGAAGTAAGGGCGTCATATACATCTGCCACCGCCACTATCCTGGCATATACCTGTATTTCTTCGTTTTTGAGGCGGAACGGATAACCGCTGCCGTCATACCTTTCATGGTGGCCCAGTGCGATATATGACGACGAGAGGTACAACTGCCCGCTCTTTTTCAGCAGTTCATACCCGAGTATTGTATGCCTTTTTATTTCCTCGAATTCCTTCATGGTAAGCTGGCCCGGTTTTTTCAGTATCTCCCTTGGGATGCAGAGTTTGCCTATATCGTGGAGTATGGCGCCAAGCCCGAGTTCGCGCAGTTGGACGGTGTCAAACCCCAGGCCTATGCCGGTTATTATCGAAAGGATACAGACACTGACAGAATGCTTGAAAGTATAGTCATCCACCGTCTTTATCTCAGTAAGGTTGTACAGGATGTCATCATTCGCGAGCAGTTCGTCAACGATCCTGTTCACGATCGCCTTGACATTTTCCACGTCGATGGTGTCAGAAAAGCTGTACCCGGTCATTATGTCCTTTACCAGCACCACCGCTTCATTGCGCGTGGTTTCGCTCACGACGTCGCGGACCTCGATGCCTTCCGACAGGCCGTCTTCCAGGTATATCTCATTTATACCGCGTTTTTTGAGCATTTCCAGGTAGCTTTCTTTCAGTTCGACGCCCTGCATGAGCAAAACCCCGCCATCGGAGCTGAATACCGTGCGGGCAAGCTTTGCACCGGCAGGCACCGAGTCGACCCTCACTCTTCTCATTAGTTCCTCCGGTCTTATTCTTTTGTGTATTCATGGCTTTTGGCATAATAGTCAGATATTCGACATAACAGTATAAAATCCTTCACGGTTTCGGCTGTTTTAAAATTTTCTCCGGGCAATAATCTACCATAAGCCTTTTTATGGTATAATATGCATATATAGCCATAAAGGGGTTTTTGCCATGATCAGGACTTTGACCGGGTATGCCGCAATACACGGATTGCTGGCCCGGATAACTGCAAAAGCCGGGAAAGCACTAAAGCGCCTCCTGTCTTTCAGGTTCAGCGACCTTCTGTCTGAAGACATGAAATACCAGTTGCATTTTTTCAGGAATTACCTGCCCGAACTGTACCGCAGGCACGTCAAAAGGTATCATAAAAACTGCCTCTTCTGCTCCAGGCTCATAAAGTCGGGATGCCACCGGTACTGCCTCAAGTGCGGCGCCGGCACGTACATAAAGTGCTGCCCTCCGTTGCCGGGCCTCCTGTACGCAGTTCCCGTGGACACGGATGAAGGGGATGGGCTGCCGGTCCCATGGTATTTCAAAAAAACGTGCCCGGGCTTCAAAAGGCTGCCCCTGTACCTGTATTGGCGCAACATGTATTCAGTGTTCCACTCGATAGCCCTCAGCAATTATGAAACTCTCGAAGGACTGGAAAGAGGTCTGTCCTCCGGCACAAGGCCGTGCCACATATGCGCGACCGTCGATTACGGCCTTTACAGGCGTTGCACGGGCCGGCCGGATTTCGATGCTAAAGCCCCATGCACAAGGATCGCACGTGAACTGAAAAAAATCTACATGAGCCAGCCGGTCGGCAGGCAGAAAGCCTCAAGATCGGCGGTATAGGAAAACCATCAGCACGGAGGTCCTTGCATGCCGCGCACTTAAAACCGCAGCGCCGGAACCGTCCGACGCTGCGGTCACCATGTCGCGGGATCGCCTGTATAGCTGCCATCATAGTCCAAGCAGGCTGCTTATCAGCCCCGTTACACTGCCCTTTATCTTCTCAAGCCTGTGCTGTGCTTCTTCCATCGTTTTTTCCGCTACGCCGTAATATATCTTTATTTTCGGCTCCGTGCCGGACGGCCTGATGCAGAACCATGACCGGTCCTCCAGTTCATAGTACAGTACGTTGGATTCCGGCAAATCGAGTGCTGTGATGCTTCCGTCGGCCAGGCACCTCCTCCTGCCCGACAGGTAATCCCTGACGGCCCTGATTTCGCAACCTTCGAGATCATATGACTCCATGCCTCTGAGAGTGTCCATCGCATCGCCGATCTTTTCCAGGCCTTCCTTCCCTTCCAGCGTGAACGAGGTGATGCCCTCGACATAATACCCGTACTTGCGGAAGATCTCCTGCAGCCCTTCATACAGGGACATGCCCCTGTTCCTGTAATAAGCGGCCATCTCGCATATGAGCATGCTTGCCACCACCGCGTCCTTGTCCCTTGCAAAGGTACCGGCCAGGTACCCGTAACTCTCCTCGAAACCAAAGAGGAATTTCTTGATCCCCGGATCGTCGAGTTCCTTTATCTTTTCTCCTATGAATTTGAAGCCAGTCAGCACCTCTATCAGTTCGACGCCGTAATGGCCCGCTATCTGCCTTGCAAGTTCGCTGGTAACTATGGTCTTTACGACAAAGCCGTTTTCAGGCAGGCATCCGGCTGCCTTTTTCTGCGACAATATATATTCCATCAGCAGGCACCCGGTCTGGTTGCCCGTGAGTACCACGTATTCGCCGGCTGAATTCCTTACGACGACCCCTACCCTGTCGCAGTCGGGATCCGTGCCGATTATCAGGTCCACATCTTCCTTCCGGGCAAGATCTATCGCCAGCCTGAACGCTTCCTTCTCCTCGGGGTTCGGATACTTCACTGTGCTGAACTCGGGATCGGGAAGTTCCTGTTCCTTCACCACGAGCACGTTTTTGAAGCCTGCCTCGGCAAGGATCCTCCTGACCGGTTTGTTGCCGGAACCGTGCAGCGGTGTGTAAACGATCTTCATCGAATCTGCGGCCTTCTCGATCTCGCCGGGATCCACCAGCAGGGTTTTCAGGCTTTCGATATAAACGTCGTCCACATCCCTGCCGATCATCCTGATCAGGCCATTTTCCACCGCCTCTTTTCCATCGGCAGGCTTAATCGTCGTGATGTCGGTTATGGCACCGATCTCCCTGAGGACCGCTTCGGACCCTTCGGGCGGGAGCTGTCCTCCATCCTCTCCATAGACCTTGTAGCCGTTATACTGCTTCGGGTTATGGCTCGCCGTGATCACCACGCCGGCGGCGGCCCCGAGATGCCGGACGGCAAATGAGAGCTCAGGAGTCGGGCGGAGTTCGTCAAAGAGGTACGAGACGATATTGTTTGCCGCAAACACCCTTGCGGCTTCCATAGCGAACTCGGGCGACTTATGCCTGGAATCGTACGCTATCACCACGCCACGCACCTCTGCATCCTCCACGTTTTTTAGAAGGTAATTCGCAAGTCCCTGGGAAGCCTTCCTTACAGTATATATGTTCATCCTGTTCGTACCTGCTCCGATTATGCCCCGAAGGCCCCCGGTGCCGAATTCCAGGTCCCTGTAGAACCTCTCTTCTATCTCGTCAGGGTCATTGCTGATCCTGGCCAGTTCCTCCCTGGTTTCTTCATCGAAGTAATCGTTCTGCATCCAAAACTCATATACTTCCCTGCTCTTCATGGTATCCCTCCGGATGTAGCTTGATAGTTGTTCACCTTGATTATTTTACCATAAAAAAAGTGAAATAAAAGTAAAACAAAGGCTGCGGCCCCGATAAAAAAAAGGGCTGCTGCCCTTGTTCACGCTGCTGCCCTTGCTTACAGTATTATGCATATCAGCCCGCCGCTGCCCTCGTTGATGATCCTCTGGAGCGTCTCCTGCAGTTTCTGCCGGGCGTCCTCCGGCATCCTCATGAGCTTGTTGTGCAGGCCTTCGCTCACCAGTTCGTGCAGGGATTTGCCGAAAATGTTGGATTCCCATATCCTGCCAGGCTCGTTCTCGAATTCTTTGAGCAGGTATTTGACGAGTTCCTCGGACTGTTTTTCGGTGCCCACGAGGGGTGCTATCTCGGTCTCGATATCCGCCCGGATCATATGTATCGAGGGTGCGCTGGCCTTGAGCTTGACACCGAACCTGTTGCCCTGCTTTATGATTTCGGGCTCATCCAGCGTCATCTCCTCCATCTGCGGGGTCACGACGCCATAGCCCCTTACCTTCACTTCATGCAGCGCATACTCCACCCGTTCGTATTCCTTCCTGATCCTGGCCAGTTCCTTCATCATCCCCATCAGCATGTGCTCGTTCTCGATCCGCAGTCCCGTGATATCGCTGAGAACGCTGTAGAACAGGCCGTCGGGCGTCTGCAGGTCCATGAGTATGTTGCCCGAGCCGGCGTTTATTTCGACCAGGTCGGCCTTTCCGACGAACTCATAGTCGGAGAATTTCCTCAGCGACTCTTTTGCCTCACGGATCCTCTGTACCCCTTCGAATACGTTCCTCACTGCCTCAAGCATGTCGACCCTGAGCCAGTGGTCCTGTTCGAGGGCCTCCACCCATCCCGGTATGCTGATGCCTATCTCGCGCACGGGGAATTCATAAAGGATCCGCTCCATGATCGCGGCTATGTCTTCGATCTGCATCTGGGCGCAGTTGACGCTGATGACCGGCACTTCATATCTCTCTTCGAGTTCCTGCCTCAGCTTCTCGGTCTCCTCGTCCTTCGGCACTACCGAGTTGAGGACGATCACGAAAGGCTTGTTTATTTCCTTGAGTTCGTTTACCACACGCCTCTCCGCTTCGACGTAATCTTCCCTGTCGATATCTGTTATGGTCCCATCGCAGGTCACCAGGAGCCCTATGGTAGAGTGATCGTTTATCACCTTCCTGGTCCCGATTTCAGCCGCCTGTTCAAACGGTATCTGGTAGTCGAACCACGGCGTGGAAACCATTCTCGGCGCGTTGTTCTCAAGGTAACCCAATGCCCCCCTGACAAGGTAACCGACGCAGTCGACCATCCTGACCTTCAGTTTCAGCGCTTCATCGAGCGTTATTTCAACTGCCTCATTAGGCACGAATTTGGGCTCCGTGGTCATGATCGTACGTCCTGTGGCACTCTGGGGCAATTCATCCTTGGCTCTTTCACGGCTGTATACATTCTCTATGTTCGGTATGACGAGCAGATCCATGAACCTCTTGATCAGGGTCGATTTTCCTGTCCTGACGGGGCCCACGACGCCTATGTATATGTCTCCCTGTGTGCGTTCAGCGATCTGCTGGTATATATCATGATACCTTTCCACCCGATAACCCCCCTTAATATATGGATATGCAAATGCCGGGATTCACAATTAATATATGTCCGTAAAATGCTAATATTACAAAAAGAAGGGGGGTTGGGTCCCGCTATTTGCCGGGGGTGAAGACCTTAAGGCTCCTGTGGCGGAACTGCACGTCTATCGGCAGTCCCTTCCACTCTTCACCGTCAACGCTGAGGTTGAAGCCGGTGTCGCCTTCGATCCTGCATGTGCTTGTCCTGATCCACATTACGTTCCTGTCGTTCATGAAATCATTGTTGAGTACCTTGAAAAAGAGCGCAGCCATTTCGACATGCAGGCAGTTTTTCACCAGCAGTATGTCCATATATCCGTCCGACAGGTCTGCTTCCTCCACAAGGTTCCAGAAACCCGCTGCGTGCCTGCCGTTGAGTATCACGAACAGAAGGAACTCGCCTTCCACCGCCTCGACGTCCGTGGTAAGTTTCAGCCTGATGGGCTTCAGGTTTGCAAGTTCGCCCAGGGCTGTCAGGTAGTAGGCAAGCGGGCCCAGTCTTTTTTTCAGTTCGTTGTCCGTGCTGTAGGATACATCTACGAAATTGCCCCCGGCACATGTGTTGAGGAAGAACTTCTCCCCGTTGATAAGGCCTGTGTCGATCTCGGTGATGTTGCCGGAAAAAATGATGTCGAGGCACTTTTTCATTTCAGCCGGTATGTTCAGGCTGCGTGCAAAATCATTGCATGTGCCCGCCGGTATGACTCCGACGGGTATATCGATACCGTTGCCGAGAAGTATGGAAGCGATCGAATTGACCGTCCCGTCTCCTCCGGATACCACGACACAATCGAATCTATCGTCCAGCAGGACCTTTTCCAGTTCCGGGGCCGTGTTCATGCTCAGCCTGAAAGGCACTGCCAGCGTGCCGTTTTCATTGAAACGGCCGACTATGTAGTCCAGTTTCCTTGGTACATTCCTGTTTCCCGAAAGGGGATTGTATACGATCAAAGCCTTTTTCATGATGCATCCTCCGGTAAGTACTCTAAACAGCTTTATCTTACGCCATTTTATATTTTAAATCAATCGTCACTGTCCGGTCATGCACTACGACCGAACCCACCGCCGCCGACGCCATCTCGTTCGTCAGTTCTCCCTTTTCCAGCCTTTCCGTGACGCTTTTCAGCAAGAGGCCGATATCGGGACGCCTTCCATTTTCTTTCGCAAGGTTTTCCAGTTCATTTTCCAGCGCTTTTATGTGCTTTTCCAGCTGAAGGTTCATCCTTTCGAACAACTGTACTGATATACGTCCCTCCAGCCTGTCCCTGTACAGCATCTCCTGCCTGCGCAGCAGGTTTTCGAGCCGTGCTTTCGTATCGTCATGGATGCTGCGCCGTTCATCGGCTTCGCCCCACGACAGGGTTTCTTCAAGTTTCCCGGACGCCGCCTCCCGCCTGAAAAGGGCCAGCAGTTCATTGCAAATATGCCCGACGATTTCCCGCTCATATATGAAATGGCTCGTACATGCCTCACGCCCGTTCCTGCAGTAGTTGCCGCAGACATATGCGATCCCGCTCCTGCGTCTTCGGGCATACATCGCACTGCCGCAGTCGCCGCAGTATATGAGGCCGCTGAGGACATGGCGCATCTTTCCGCGTACTTTACTGCCTCCGTTCCTGCCCATCCTCAGTGCCTGCACCTTTTCGAAGATCTCCCTGGGCACCAGTGCTTCATGGGTCCCTTCTGTGATGACCCACCTGCTTTCGGGAAGCCTTCTCGTCTTTTTGCTTTTGAAGCTCACCTTCTCGCTGACGCCCTGGACCGTATCACCTATATATACGCGGGAACTCAGGATGCGTCTGACCGTTATCCTGTTCCAGCCCCTGTCTCCGGGGGAGGCGTAGCCTTTTTCATCAAGGTATTTCGATATCGCCGTATATCCCATCCCTGAAAGGTACAGGCTGTATATCCGCCTGACGACATGGGCTTCCTGTTCGTCAATGACCAGCCTGTTTTTTTCAGCGCCGGACTTCCTGTAGCCGAAAGGAGCCTTCCCCAGGTATTCGCCTTTCTGGATCTTGAACCTGAGCGCCGCCCGGATCTTTCTCGATATGTCCCTCACATACCTTTCGTTCACCCAGGTTTCTATCCCCAGCATGTCGCTGTCCACCAGGCTGTCGAACCGTCCGTCGGCGGTAACGACCCTGACGCCGTTCTCTTCGAAGAAATCTATCAGCTGCAGTGTCGCCGCATTGTTCCTTCCCAGGCGGGACAGGTCCTTCACCAGCACCACGTCGATCATGCCTTTCAGTATGTCTTCCTTCATCCTGTCCAGTCCCGGCCTGTGCACGGCCGACCCTGAAACATTATCATCCATGTACACGGCGGTCACCGTGCCCAGCCCGTTCGCCTCCGCATGGGCAAGCAGCATGTCGCGCTGGTTTTCGATGGACTCGAAATTTTCCCTGTTGTCATCCCTGCTTATCCTGGCATATACCGCCACCCTGTCTGTTTTCGCGGGTTTCCTCATCTCTGCGCCACCTCCCGCCTTCCCGTGCCGCGGTATCCATCGGTCCGTTTTCACCCGCCGCAAGTTTAAGCAGCCTTATGATGACCTCCCGCGCGTCCAGTTCTCCCGTGTACCTGATGACATATCTCCTTTCGGCAGAACGCTTTTTCCCCAATGCATCCTCCGGCATATTATGGCCGAAACTCTGGTATTATATATATTTCAGACATTTTGTCCCATATCGGTGTCAATTGCATCATTCATGCTTCTTTGAAAAAACTCCTGAGTTCATACAGCCCCCACCTGCACTGCAGGTATTTTCCCGCAAGTGCTTTGTCCAGTATCGACTCATGCAGGCGTACCCTTGATGCGAATGCCTTCTTGTTGATATGCCTGAACGCCGCCGGCCCCTTCCTGAAAAATTCTCTCCTCAGCTCACATATTTCGCTGGTGATCGTAAAAATGATATCCTCCCTCTGCTCAAGGCACTTTATCAGCCATACGGCGCTGCTGAGCCATTCGTTCACATGCCCGGACGCCGGGATACAATTGCCGTACAGGCCGGATATGAAATTTTCTGAAATGCATATGCTTGGGAATGCTTCCGGATTGTATACGACCAGCAGTTCACCGCCTATGTCCCTTACGAAGACATCCGGCAATGCCCTGCTCACCGGTTCGTTGCAGCGGTAATTGCGGCCTGGTTTCGGTTCAAGGCCCCTTATCTTGCGAAAGAGTTCGTAGACCCGGGCGACGCTGAGCCCGGTCTCTTCAGCGATGCGGGCAGCGTCATTGCATGCGACAGCATCCAGGAAATATTCGACTATGATTTCCGCATCCCTGTCACGCCTGTCAAGCTGCCTGAGTTGTATGAGCAGGCACTCGCCGAGGTTTCTTGCACAAATGCCCGGCGGTTCAAAAGACTGGAGTTTTTCCAGCACCTCCAGCACCTTGCTTTCAGGAACACCCAGGTGGGCTGCAGCTTCGGCAGTGTCCGCCTTCATGTATCCGTTGCTGTCGGTGTTGTCGATAAGGTATTCTCCTATGGCGTAACTTTTCCTGTCCAGGCAAAGTGCATCGAGCTGGACCAGGAGATGCTGCTTGAGCGTGAGTACTTTCTCAGGCTGTTCGGCCACGGGATCAGCCGTTTCGGTGTATTGGCGGAGATCAACAGGATCGGCTGCTTCTTCGAGCGCGGGGTTCGTATCCAACTGGTCGATCACGTACTGAAAGAGCTCCCGCGAATCCATTTCGAGTATTTCGATCGCCTGCTTCAACTGGGGTGTCAGCAATAGCTTCTGTGAACGGACTTTACCGAGATCGACGGTGAATTCCATAAAGGGCCACCTCAAAAATAGGTTATATTGTATTATATAACCCCCGGGGCTCCTTTAGTAATGCGGGCAGGCCATAAAATATACCGCACCGTCAGATCGCAAATTTTGTGGCCATCATCACGAACAGGGTCATGATCATAAGCACTGCATATATCGACACCACTGCCGCTACAGGCCAGTGTCCGGCCACTGTCTTCAGGTCCTGTCCGGGTCGGGAGATCGGCGGGATGATCTCAGTCTTGCCCTCGGTGACGCCCCTGAACAGGTGCAGGAGCACAGCAGCAACGGCAAGAGCGGGGATCCCCACGGCAATGAAGCCCAGCAGTTCCTGTCCCGTCAGCATCAGGCGTTCGGATGAAGACTGGTCGGCCCAGAAGTACTGGATCAGTTCCGCGATAAGATTGTTCAGGAAATGGGCCAGTATACCTGCGAATATGGATCCCGTCCGAACGACGTAATAGCCGAAAACCAGGCCGAGCAGCACAGGTCCTGCCAGGTTCGTGATATCGAAGTGGATAAGTCCGAACAAAACCGCAACGATAACGACAGCCCTGTAGGAACCGCGCCTTTCATAAGCTGTCAGCAGCAAGCCGCGGTGCAGCAGTTCCTCGCATATCCCGGGCATCACGGCAACGATAGCGATACCGACGGCCAGGTCACTGGGGGTTTCAAGCGCCGGCAGGGTCTGCTTCGGCAGTTCGGCTATGAACTGCAGCCCGTATATCACGATACCGTTGAGCATCACGGCCCCCAGGTACAACGGAACAGCCAAAAGCACTATGAGAAGAGCAGGAGCGATTTCCAGCTTCCTGATCCTGAAAGTCTCCCTGATATCTATCCTGTTCAAAATACAGTAGACTGCTGCAAAGGAACCGATAAGGACCTGGTTGATCATTAAGACGTAATACGGATTCCGGATAAATATATCTCCGAACAGTATCGATGCAACGAACTGGTATCCCAGCAGCACGACAGTCAGAACAAAAAACAGTACGTTCGCTCCTGTCAGCGTCAGCTTGTTTTTCATCAGACTAACCCTTTCCTTCAAAGTTCATTTTTTACATCCGTTCCTGCCTTCGACCCGGGCACACTATCGCTCTTATCTCCGTGACCACCATATCCAGCCTGAAATCATGCCTGTCCGCCGGCAGTCCGTCAGCAAGCTGTATCTCAAAAGCAGCGCCTATTTTCAGGCAATCAGGACGCAACAGTGGCAACAGCCTGTCATAACAGCCTGCGCCGTAACCGATCCTGTTCCCTGCGGCATCAAATGCGACACCGGGCACCACGGCAAGGTCTATTTCACGGGGATCCAGCAGCCGTGCCTTTGAGGGATCAGGTTCGAGTATCCCTTTAAAGCCCGGCACGACATCGGCAACAGGATCTTTTATGGCATATATGGCGAGCCTGCAACCTTTCCCCTCTTCTTTTTCGACTTTCGGCAGCGCCACAGTCTTGCCGTCCCTGATGCACCTGCATATAAACGGACCCGTGGACACCTCATTGCCGAAAGACATGTAAGCGAGGACCACGTTCGCATTCCTGTACCGGTCAAGCAAGCATATCCCTGCGAACAGTGACTCGCTTTTCTCCCTGACCTCATCTCCGCTAAGGCGGCTGCGCCTTTCAATATAATACTTCCTTAATTCCTTTTTTGTTTCCATAAACCGCCCCCCGTATTGCAAAGACCGTACACTGTCGCTGCCGGAGCCGGTCCGTCATCCGGTGCGGCCTGCTGTCAGCGCCTGAGCAGCAACTCTTTCAGCGGCTGCAGTACACACGAAGAAAGGATGTACAGCAGCGCCAGCGCAGATATGCTCCCCAGTGCTGTCATGAAGCGTATCTTCCACATGGCCGCCGTACTGCCCCTTTTGATCAGCGTGAAAACGAACCTCGATACCAGCGCCAGCAAGGCAGTAACATAAACCAGGCCTGCTGCAATGTAGTGCATCTTTCCATACAGGATCGATATGCAGACAAATAACCCGGCTCCATAAATGATCATCAGTTCGGTCCACTTTTTAAGCACCGGGATGTCATTCCGTCCGTCAGGCCTGAAATTGGCAGCAGGTACGAGCAGCACGGGTATAGGAAGGCCGAAAAACAAACCTGTGAACAGCCTGACAGCGTTATTCGTCTCTATGATCCCCGCATACGACAGCATGCCGTCGAGCACCATTGGAACCATCATGACGGTCATCGCCACCGTCGGAGCCAGCCCGGGAGGTTTTTGAGCATCCAGCCTGCGCGTTATGGCGAGATACGCAAAGGCCGTGAATATCCCCGCGTATATCCCCGTGTCACGCGCGCATACCGGGAGCATAAAGCCACCGGCCGTCAGCGTCCTTTCCGGGAGCTGATGGCAAATGAGCGAACCTGCGAGATCAAAGACTTCCTTCAGCAAAGATACCATCCCAAACAGGTCCTTTTCATCAAAAGATGGGCTCCAGGAGTCCCAGCAGGAAACAGCCCAGGCATGCCAGAATGAACAGGGCAAGGTTCGCCACCAGAAGTGCCGTCCCGAAAGACCTCCTGTCACTGTCATCGTCGGAACTCATAAAGACGATGGCGGTTATGATGCCCGCGATCTGGCCAAATCCCGGCACCATGGCGAAAAGCAGGGTCAGGAATACCTTCAGCCCGTTGCTGAGCGGGGCACGCACACCGCTTTTCATCATGTTCGGCCCGGGTCCCGGCACGCCGCCGGCATCAAAGGTCCTGTCCGCGCCGTCATCAGCGGCAGTTTCGAGCATGCTGGCGCAGTAAGGACAGCGGACGGCATCCGACGGTATACTCTCGCCGCAGAATGCGCAGTTTTTCATTGAATTGTTATACAAAAGCCTGCCTCCTCACTGTATATCATAAAGGATACTATTCTCCCGGCAGCTGCAAAAACCCTTTTTTTTGCCGCACGGATTTGAAAAAACCGTCCTGTCTTCACATAAACATCATATTTTCGATGTATTTTTCGGAAAAAATGCGTGAAGCCGAAAGTTCGACATATCTGATCTTCCTTGCTATCTGCTCCGCGCTCCTTAGCATCTGCCGCGAAAGGAGGCATTCCGAAGCCCCCGATCCGGATGCGTTGCCGACTGCCTCGACCCTGTCCGCAAGCTGCCGGGGCAAAAGGCCGATCCTCGCCGCACTCCCGATGTGTATCGTGCTGCCGAAGCCTCCGGCCAGGAAAACTTTGCCTATATCATCATAACTGATGCCCGCCTCGGCCACCAGCGTCTCGATCCCCGCGGCAATCGCGGCCTTGGCGTTCTGTATCCCGCGTATGTCTTTCTGTGTGATGGTTATTGGTCCGGCGATGCCTGTCTCCTGTTCCGGGACCAGGACAAACGACCTCATGCCGCCAGTCACCGTGAACCTTTCCCTTACCTCCCGGGGCAGACCGGCTGCAGTTCTTTCATCAGCAAGCGCACCCGTTTCATCGATCGCCCCTGCGTCAAGGAGCGCTGCGACTGTGTCCACGATCCCCGATCCGCAAATGCCCCTTGCCGCAGTATTTCCTATCACAGTATACCTGAAACCCTGAAGTTTGAACGAGTCGACAGCGCCAGTCACCCCGCCCATGCCGAAAGTGATGTCCGCTCCCTCAAAAGCAGGCCCGGCTGCCGCTGAGCAGGCGATCATACCATCTGTGCCGCCAAGTACGATCTCCCCGTTGGTGCCTATATCCACCAGCAGCGAGATCCCGTCCCTCTCGTACATGCCGCTGGAAAGGACGGCAGATACCGTATCTGCGCCTACGTATGCAGAAACACACGGAAGCAGGATGGCCTGGCCGCATTCGTTCATTTCTATGCCGAGGTCATCGGCATCAAGGCGCAGGGTCCTGCAGGTGACCGGTATGAACGGTGATACGGCGATACCGGATGCATCGAGCCCGGCCAGTAGATGCAGCATGGTGGTGTTGCCGCTGAACACGGCGGCATATATGTCTTTAACATCGATCCCGGCTTCTTTTGCAAGCTGCCTGGTCAGTCCATTCACGCACTCCGCTGCCAGGTTCTTCATCTCATCCGCTGCCTGCCGGGACGCTTTTGCACGGTCGATCCTCGAGATCACGTCCGCGCCGAACTTCCGCTGGGGATTCATCATCGAAGCAGCACCGAGGAGTTTCCCGCTGTTGAGGCAATAAAGGTATGCCGCCACAGTGGTCGTACCTATGTCAAAGGCCGTACCGTACAGGTTTGCCGTGGTGTCGCCGGCCTCAACGGACAAGATCCTTCCCCATGCTTCCACGGTCGTGACCCTGTATCCCGAACTCCTCAGCAACGCCGGCAGTTTCCTCAGCGTCTCCGGCCCCATTCCCATGTCCGTCAGATCTGAAAGGCCCTTCCCGCCGCTTTCTGCGCCGGTATGATCCAGCAGCCTCTCCAGGTCCGGCCTCTGGTCGCCCAGTGACGGATGCGGCAGTTCAACATACTTCTTTTTCACCGGCGGGTCCGCAACGACGTGTCTTCGGGCTCCGGCCGTCAGTATGACGGCCTGCTCCCCGGAATCATCGATATGTACGCATATGTCGGAATCGACAGCGAAGCTGCACGCAAGCCTGAATCCTTTTTCCAGCCTCTCCCCGAGGAGCCTTCGCTCGTTCCCGGAAGGCTCCGTGCCGCCTCCGCTCACTCTTACGGCGCATTTCCCGCATGTGCCCCGGCCTCCGCACGGTGTATAGAGCAGTATGCCGGCCTCTTCAAGGACCTCAAGCAGGTTTGCCCCTTCTTTCGCCATAGCAGTACGGACACTTCCATCCACATGTATATCGACCCTGTATTCCATCACTCATCCTTTTCCCCTTCTGCATCGACAGTGTCATCATCCTGTTTCCTGCCGCATTTGTGGCAGTACTCCATGTCGATCGCGAGGATGGTCCCGCAGTTTGGGCATGCCTTCACATTTTTCAGTTCGAGTATCTTCTCCTTCATCTCGTTGATGTTGTCGAAGATTTCGTCTATCTTTATGCATTTCCTCATAAGTTCCTCGTCCAGCGGTTTTCCGTCGATATAGTCCTCATAGACCTGTTTGCCGATCTCCATATATAACTTCCTGACCTTTTCCTCTTCCGCATTGATGCTCATGTTGAGCTTCGTGATCTCCACTACGCTGCCGGAGATCTTTGCTGCGGCCTTTGCCGTATCGGTCACTTTTTTGGTAATGCTGTCGAGAACGGACACATCCATCTCTCCTTTCAGAAGTTTACCGGCATTACGGTTTACTATACTATTTTATAATATTCCATTGAGCAGCCAAATACAATAATAAATCGCCGGCCGGGCAGCCACGGATGTGCATCCCCGGAAACACGGCGTTCCTTGACGAACAGTATGGTAAATAATATAATCTAAAGGAAAAATCAGCGTAATGCTTCAAATAACGTCGCGAGAGGAGAGACCGGCAAATGGCTGGAGTCGTAAGGACAAGGTTCGCGCCTAGTCCGACAGGTTATATGCATATAGGCAACCTGCGCACTGCCCTGTACGAATATCTCATAGCAAAAAGGCACGGCGGCAGGTTCATACTCAGGATAGAAGACACGGACCAGGAACGGTACGTGGAAGGCGCTATCGACGTCATCTACAAGACGCTCGAAATAGCGGGGCTCGAACATGATGAAGGTCCTGACGTGGGCGGTCCGTACGGTCCGTATGTCCAGAGCGAGCGTAAGGCGATCTACATGGAATATGCCAAAAAACTGATAGACCTCGGCCACGCATATTACTGCTTTTGTTCGAAGGAAAGGCTGGCCGCGCTGAAAGAGGAATGTGAAAAAGAAGGAAAACAGTACAAGTACGACAGGCACTGCCTTGACCTCAGCAGGGAGGAAATCAGCCGGAAGCTTGCCGATGGCGTTCCCTTCGTCATCCGCCAGAAGATGCCCGACACCGGGAGCACCAGCTTCGAGGATGCAGTATACGGGACAATCACCGTCGACAACAGCGAACTGGAAGACCAGATCCTCATCAAGTCCGACGGGCTCCCCACCTACAATTTCGCAAACGTCATCGACGACCACCTGATGGAGATAACCCACGTGGTCAGGGGCAACGAGTACCTCTCTTCGACGCCGAAATACAACCTGCTTTACAAGGCATTCGGATGGGAGATACCTGTTTACGTGCATGTGTCCACCATCATCACCCCTGAAGGCCGCAAACTGTCGAAACGGCTCGGGGATCCTTCCTTCGAGGATCTCATCAGCCTGGGGTTCCTGCCGGAGGCGGTGGTCAATTTCGTCGCGCTTCTTGGCTGGAGCCCGGGCACGGAACAGGAGATATTCTCGCTGGAGGAACTGGAGCAGGTCTTCGATATCCGCGGCATCAGCAAATCCCCGGCCGTTTTCGACATGGTCAAGCTGAGATGGATGAACGGCGAATACATCAGGAAAATGACGCCCGAACAGTTCCATGAGGCTGCAAGCCCGTATTACAGCGAAGCCCTGAAGGAAAAAGGGATCGACCTGGTCAAACTGAGCAGGCTGCTGCAGCCGCGTACTGAGGTGTTTTCCGATATACCTGCAATGACAGGTTTCCTGGAGAGCCTTCCGGATTACGACATCTCGCTTTATGAGCACAAAAAGATGAAAACCGACGCAGCCATATCCCTCAAGGCACTCAAAGCCGCACTGCCGGTCCTCGAAAAAGCGGAGCCATGGGAGAACGACGTCCTTTACGGTGCGCTGACGGCACTGGCGGCAGAGATGGGCATGAAAAACAGCCAGATACTCTGGCCGGTGCGCACGGCTCTTTCCGGCAAGGCCGCGACGCCCGGCGGAGCCACGGAGCTGGCTGAACTGCTCGGGAAGGAAGAAACGATCGCAAGGATCCGCAAAGGTGTCGAAAAACTGGGCTGATGCACGTGCTATCCATCATACCGCCGAAATTTGTCCGGCCCGGGTCTGCCGGGCCGGTTTTTTTGTCTGAGGGATGTATCAGGGCCTGTTGCCGTTCTCGATCCAGTCAAGCAGCTGGGCCTCTGTGATCACGGGTATGCCGAGCTCCCTGGCTTTCCTGTTCTTGGTGGAATTTGACGTGATGTCGTTGTTGACCAGGTAGTCCGTCTTCGCCGATACCGACCCGGAGACCTTCCCTCCCCTGCTCTCTATGTAATCTACAAGCTCTTTCCTGTTCCCGAAGCGCTCCAGCGATCCGGTTATCACGAATGTGATGTTCTCGAGCAGCTGCGCATTTGCGGGAGCATCCGGCTTCTCCAGTTCTATTTCGGTAAGTATATCGTGCACGGCTTTCCTGTTTTCCTCGTCGCTGAAATAGCTGACGAAGGCCTCAGCCATCACGTCCCCTATCCCGTTTATCTCCGTCAGCTGCTCGTAAGTTGCGTTTTCGATGCTGCTCCAGTCGTGGCCGAACCTGCGGCAAATCAGTTTAGCATTGGATAAGCCGATATTCGGGATACCCAGCCCGTAAAGGAGCCTGACCGCAGTGGTTTTCCTCGACCTGTCCACTGACTCGATGAGATTGGCAAAGGACTTCTCCCCGAAACCTTCCATCGAGACGATCTTTTCCCTGTGTTGAGCCAGTCGGTAAATATCTGCGTAATCCCTGATAAGGCCGGCAGAGACGAACTTCTCTATGGTGGCTTCCGAAAGCCCTTCGACGTTCATGGCGTCCCTGCTGACGAAATGGGTGAACTTCTTTATGTGCTTTGCAGCGCAGTTTTTATTGGGACAGT
>CZCB01002008.1_pt1 | contig 28544 bp, 26 predicted proteins | sample 591991 | NCBI WGS metagenome assembly CZCB01 (sample SAMEA3556809, study PRJEB10932) | anaerobic digester metagenome
CGGTGATCGCTGCCGAAACTGCCGCCTCCAGCGGGCCGTTCGCCACGCCCACGGCCACCACCGCCGCCGCCGGGAAACCCGCCACCAGGTGCAGTGAAAGCAGCACCAGAACTGTGTTGGTCAGGCTGCCGACCACACCGGCAGCGCCCCAGCCGATCACCTCGCCCAGCCGCGGGAGGCTGGCAAACAGCCGGTATCCCAGGTAGGCCAGCGGGCCGATCAACAGCCGAGGAAGTACCGAGATCAGCGGGTTGGTGAACAGTGTGTCAGATGGAGACAGGGGAGCAGTCGCAGCCTGCACCAGACTGAAAATGCCGAATATCAATCCAATCACCAGGCCAGCCACCGGCCCTTCCAGGATCGCGCCGATGATCACCGGCACATGCATGATCGTCAGCGAAACGCCGCCAAACCAGGGGATGAAGCCCCAGTGGGTCAGCCCCAACAGAACGGAAACCGCACCCAGGCTTCCAATAACTGCAATTGTTCGGGTTCTATTCTCCGGCATACAAACCTCGGATGTTAATATCGACCCCCCATTATAGTTGATGACCCCATCGCGTGCCACTCTGTGGGCAAATTCGTTTGAATTCCACCTGTATAATCCTTAAGCAGGCCGATTTATCTGGAGGTCGAGGGATGGATGCGCTCCCCGTGGAGGCTCAGGCAGGCAGGCAGACCACCGGCTGGTTCCAACCAGGGGTCAACCAGCCTGCCCGCGCGCTGGCGGTCTATCCCTGCCTTCTCAACGTGTTGCATTCGCGGCTCACCGGGCCGGAGGACGGTTTCGGGCAGAAGTGGGAGAAGATTTATTACCTTCGCCTGCCTGCTGGCCGCCTGACGCCAGAAGGCGTCATCGCTCACTGGAAGGAACGCTTCTCCTCGCTCTGGCCGCGGGGGAGCCAGTTTTTCACGCCCGCAGCGGGCATCAGGACGGGTGAAATCGCACTGCTGAAGCTGTCCTTCCCCGGGCGATACACGCCTTTCGTCGCCACCGGCGTGTATATCAATCACGCGGACTCCACCCGGTTCACCTACACTGCCCTGTCCGGTCATCCCATCGCCGGCTCGCTGACGTTTACAGCCTTCCGGGAAGATGGAGACCTGATCGTCCAGGCCCACGCCGTGCTCAGGGCCAGTGATCCCCTGTATGAAATTGCCTTCCGCCTTGCCGGTGAAAGGGAAGACCTGTTCTGGCTGCAAACTCTGGAAAACCTGGCCGCCTCCATGGGCGTTCCGGGTCATTTTTCAAAGGAAATTAATCTGCTGGACCCAGGACTGCGCTGGCGGAATGCCCGCAACCTCCTGCATAATGCTGCGATTCGCTCAGCCATTTACCAGCTCACCTTTCCCATGCGCCTCCTGCGCCTGTACTGGATCGGAAAGAGGTACTCCCGGTGACCGGAAAACCAGAATTTGACGCCATCATTGTCGGGTCCGGGCCAAACGGACTGGCTGCGGCCATCACCCTGGCCAATGCCGGCCTGTCGGTGAAGATCATCGAAGCCTATCCTACCATCGGCGGGGGCTGCCGCTCAGGCGAAATCACCCTGCCGGGCTTCACCCACGATATCTGCGCCGCGGTCCATCCGCTGGGGATATCCTCGCCGTTCTTCCGCCGTATCCAGCTTGACCGGCTGGGTGTGCGCTGGGTCCAGCCGCCGATCCCCCTGTCTCACCCGCTGGACGATGGCACCGCCATCGCGGTGTACCGCTCGGTCAGCGATACCGCCGCCAGGCTGGGCCGCGACGGTCCGGCTTACCGCCGGCTGATGGAGCCGCTTGTCCGTAATTACCAGTCCATCCTGAGCGACTACCTGGGTCCACTGCGCGTCCCGGAACGCCCGGTGCAGTTCGCCGGTTTCGGGCTGCTCGCCCTGCAGCCCGCTGCGCTCATGGCCCGCGCGTTCTTCCGGGATGAACGGGCGCGGGCGGTCATTTCCGGCATGGCTGCTCATTCCATCCTCCCGCTCAGCCGGGCTGGAACCGCCGCCTTCGGCCTGATGCTGGGTATGCTGGCGCACGCCGTCGGCTGGCCGGTCCCGGCGCAGGGTTCGCAGGTGATCGTCAATGCGCTGGCGGACTGCGTCCGGTCGCTGGGTGGAGTCATCCAGACCGGCCGCCGGGTGACGAACATCGCCGATGTTCTCGATCAGGGCAGGATGGTGCTGTTCGACACCTCACCCCGAGAGGTGCTGGCCGCCGCCCAATCCGTCTTGCCGGAAGACTATCAGGCGCAGCTGGCCCGCTACCGCTACGGCCCCGGCGTGTTCAAACTGGAAGATGTGTATAAGAGACAGGGATGGACCCATCCCCTGGACCGCGCCTGAGTGTCACCAGGCCGGCACCGTGCATCTCGGCGGGACAATGGAGGAAATTGTGGCTTCCGAAGAGGTCGTGTGGCGCGGCGAGCATGCTGAGCGGCCGTTTGTCCTGGTCGCCCAGCCCAGCCGCTTCGATCCCTCCCGCGCGCCGGAGGGCAAGCACACCGTCTGGGCCTACTGTCACGTGCCCAACGGCTCCACCCGGGATATGAGCGATGTTATCGAGGCGCAGATCGAGCGCTTCGCTCCCGGCTTTCGCCAGCGTATCATCGCCCGGCATAAGCGAACCGCCATGGAGCTGGAAGCCTATAACCCGAATTATGTGGGCGGCGACATCAATAGCGGTGCGCAGGATCTGGGCCAGCTGTTCACCCGTCCCGCCGTCCGGCTGGACCCCTACTCCACACCAGACAAACGGATTTTCATTTGCTCATCAGCCGCGCCGCCAGGCGGCGGAGTGCACGGCATGTGCGGCTATCACGGCGCCCGCTCAGCTCTGCGGCGATTCTTCCACATCGCCTCGGAGTGGTAGCCTGCCGGGATGACCTTCGTTTATGCCTCTCAGTCTGCATAGCCATACAAATCGATTATCACATCTGTGTGGCTATACGCAGTATAGCTGAAGGGAGACTCCCCATCTCCCCAGGGGATCTCCCGACTTACCTCGCCTCTTCCGGCTCCCTATAATCAAGGCGGATAGAAGGAGGATATCATGCATCTGTTATCCGACTTAAAACGCTACACCCTGAAAACGGCTGACGGCCAGCAGGGCAAGCTGGTGGACTGCCTTTTCGATGACACCCGCTGGATCGTCCGTTACCTCGCAGTCGATTTCAACCAGCGCACCCACCTGATCTCGCCCCGTGCGGCCGGCCTGCCCGACACAACCGAAGAGCAGATCCCCTTACCGGTGACCGGGGACTCGGTGGCCGGTGGACCGGTGTATGACCCTTCCGCCGGCCTTACTCGCTCGTTGGAAACCAGTCTTCACGATTACTTTCAGTGGCCCTATTACTGGGAGGAGGAGCAGGAGATCCCCTCCCACGCTCCCGGCGACCTGACCGGTGTTCCGCTGGTGGAAATGGAGTCACAGCGCAGGGAGCAGCTGGAAGCCAGCGGAGAAGCATCCACACCCGGCGCTCCGCCGCTGCGCAGTTTTAACCGCGTGGCCGGCTTCACCCTGCAGGGACGCGACGGCACCATCGGCAGACTGGAGGATTTCATCGTCAACGATGAAAACTGGACGATCATGTACATGATCATTAACCTGGGCGGTCTGCTTTCCAATAAGCGGGTCATCGTGTCTCCCAGTCTGGTCACATCCATCGACTGGGATCGCTCCGAGATGACCGTCGACCTGAAACAGCAAACCATCCACGACAGCCCGCCCTTCGATCCGGCCATGCTCACCCGCGAGGATTTCGACAGCGAGCACCGGCGGTATTACGGGGAAGCCTGAGCCGGCTCAGGGCTGTGCGGTGAAGTACTCCGCCACCAGATCCTGAATATCCGCCGTGGAGCGCTCGGCCAGCGTGTTGAAGAACGCATCTGATGTGAGCAGATCAGCCTGCCCGTAATGCTGCACCAGGTCGCTCAGCGTGCCGAAAAAGGCATCATCCCCGACGCGTTCGCGCAGATCCGCCAGGAACTTCGCTCCTCGCAGGTACACGCCGTTCCGGTAAGGGATATAGCCGCTGTAATCGTAGATCGAGCCATCCACCGGTCCTTCGGGCTGGTAGAAATCCACCCGCACCTGCTGCCACCAGGGGATGGCTTCCGGATGGTATTCCGCCAGGTACAGGTACTCACTGTAAGTGCACAGCGCTTCATCCAGCCATGGCTCCAGCGCCTGATCGTTACCTACGGTCTCGTACCACCACTGGTGGGCGGTCTCGTGAACTGTGATGGAAATCAAATACGAACCCGGACTGCCGTCGTAGATGTTGAAAAACCCCTTGCTGAGGAAGAACAGCCCGCTGAACTCCATTCCATCCAGAAAATCGGCCTCCACGATGGCCAGTGAATCGTGCGGGTAGGGCCCGTACAGGCGGGTGTACAGATCCAGCGCCTGCTGCGCATGCCGGAGAATGTCCGCCCCGGTGTTTCCTTCAAACGGGAAGGTGTACACCGCGATCGCCGTGCCTCCCTGTTCGCCATTGAAGACCCGGTATTCCGGGCTGGCAGAGAGCGAGAAGTTGCGTGCGCCTTTTAACTCATACCTCAGGTGCGTTCCCTCGCTCTGCGCTGGCGCGGAAGCGGCCACGACCAGGGTATCCGGAGCGTTGACCAGGGTCAAATCCACCACATAATCGGCAGACTCATACACCTGATGCTCACCGTAGTACCAGGCATCGTGCAGCAGCCAGCCCTCCCCGGCTAGGTACGGCGGCAGGTAGGGATACCAGTCGACCAGGTTTACCTGCCGTTCGGTGTAGCCGAACAGTTCCGGCCGCCGGTCATCGCCAGGCTCCGGTATTTCTGGCAGCTCAAGCTGGAACCGCAGCTCGATCTCCAGACTTTCCCCTGGCTGGAGCGACGTACTCAGGCGGGCAGCCAGCCGGTTCTTTTCCAGCTCATATTCCGCCAGAGCTTCTCCCCCGGCTGTCAGCGACTCGAGGGAAAACACCCGCGAATAGCGGTTAGCCTCCACCGCGAACACCAGCTCGGACAGTGCTTCCCCGGTTGAATTGGTGTAGCGAATCACCTCAACCACGCTGACGGCCTTCGCCAGATAATCCAGCCGGGCTTCAATCTGATACTGTGTGGGCACGCTCCGGGGAGGATCCACCGGCTCTTCTGAGGGTGCTGTGGTCTCTGTCACCTCAGGCGTGCTGGCCTGTGTCTCCGCCGGTACCTCAGTGATTGTAACCGGTGTGCCTTCTACCTCAGGGCTGGCACTACTGCAGCCGGTCAGACCTGTGATGAGTATCAGAACGACGATCAGGCGTGTGACAATGCGGCTGGAATGTTCAGAGCAGGGCATACCCTGATTATACCGGGATCGGCGGTCCAGCCTCCGGCAGATCAATTCTTCGGGGCAGCCTGTCTACCCCTTGTTCTTACTGAACCATGGTATATGAGATGCCACCCGATGCTTTTGGTTTCAGGGTGACCTGCCAGGAAATGATCCTCTGACCCGCGACCTGTACCCGGACTTCGGCAATGTCGTAGTTTTGAGAAATTCTTTCATACCGGGCGTTGGCGTATCCGACAGCTGCCTGCATCGCCTGCTCAAGCGACAGAGATGATTCACCGGTGAGCTTTTCTGCGAAACGGATAGAAGCGTCCATTATTATCTCCGTGTAAATAATGCTCGTCAATTACTGCCTTTCGGTCTGCAGCTGAAGCCAGCGAATGATGTCCTGCTGGCTCAGAACGCCGATCAACCGGCCCTGCTCCATCACCGGAAGCTGGCTGGCCTTTGACTGGGAAAGCTTTCTTAACGCCTCGCTGGCATCTTCATCGGGATAGACCACCTCCACTTGCTCCAAAGGGGTCATGATATCAGCAGCGGTAACCGACGGCCACTGTTCCCGGTTGAGATTGCGGACATCGGCGCGGGATAGAAAACCGGCCAGCCGATCGCCCGCAATTACCGGGAAAGTGCGCTCGTCAGATCCAAGCATGAACTGGTCCACGACAGCGTCGATTGTCAGACGTGCATCCACGAACTGGCTGTCAGTTTTCATCAGCCGGGAAACCGGCACGCCCTCCAGCATGTCGGTGATAACCGACTGCTGGTAGCTCTGGCTGGCAGCATTGTTCAGGAACCAGCCGATAAAGGCCAGCCAGATGCCGCCCACCGCCCCCCTGCCCAGCAGGGGGACATTGAACCCGAACACCATGGCGAACCCGGCCAGAATGAACAGCCAGGCGACCACCTGCCCAAACCGTGCAGCCCACTGCGTCGCCAGAGAGAAGTTGCGGGTGACTGCCCAGATCACTGACCGAAGCACCCTGCCCCCGTCCAGCGGGAAACCCGGTATCAGGTTGAACACGGCCAGCAGAAGGTTCACCGGCCCCAGCCAGAACAGCAGCGTCTGGAATGGATCCATCTGAGCCAGTACCAGGATCGGATTGAAGTCCGATCCCGGTCTTTCCAGCCCCAGCAGGCCCGCGCCAAGAAAAGCGGCGCCCAGCAGAAAGCTGGTCAGCGGGCCGACGAAAGAGATCCAGAAATCCGCTTTGGGGGTGGCCGGTTCGCGTTCGATGTTCGAAACCCCGCCGAACAGGAACAGCCGGATCTGGTGCACCTCCAGCCCGCTGGCTTTAGCGGCCAGTGAATGCGCCAGTTCGTGAGCCAGAATGGAAACGAAAAACAGCAACGAGGCCGCCAATCCGGTTCCCCATCGAAGCCCAGGGCTCCAGTCCGGATGCATGGAGGGGAAGTAGCTCCCGGCCAGGTTCCAGGTGACAAGGAACAATATTACCAGCCAGCTCCAATCCAGGATGATCCGAATACCGAATAATCGCCCAAGTTTGATACCGCTCTGCATAAACCATCCTCTCTGGACCGCACTGAATCCCCTCACTGCCGGTTCGTGGGGTGCCACTTCACTATAAACGCCGGGGCCAGCTTGATCAACGGGGATTGTCCCTCGTAAAGGTAGGGATATTCCCTAGTCAACACGATTCCAGCCCACCCGCCTTTCGACGCGAGAGCCGTGGCCCGTGTTTGACACTCGCTGTGTTTCCCTGTAGACTTCTTAAGGGGTCCAGAGGCTGGCTACATACCGCCCCTCCGCCTCAGTACAGACGATTCGGAAAGCCCTTATGCAAACCACGCTTTATCTCAATCTGCTTCGCAACCATATCGATCTGACCCAGGTTCCGTTCAGCGATCGGGGTTCCCGCCTGCTGGTGTTCCAGACTCCGAAAAAGAAATCCCTTTTCGTCAAGCTGGCCGAGCGTTTGACTGGCATTGAGCCGGGCATCGAAGCCTACCTGCGCAGGCCGCCGTTTATCCATGACCTCTGTTTCACGGATGCCGAGGGTGAACCGCTGGATTTTGAAGTCATCACCCACCCGCATGTGGTCTATTTCCAGACCAGACTGGGTGAGATCGCACTGGTATTCCAGGACCGGCGCACGCTCTCTTTCGGCCTGCCCGCTGACCAGACCATCGGACTTCGCTTTGTAATATCACCAGAGTTCTGGCAGGCATCCGAATCTGGCGGCACTTTCAAGTACGTGCGCAATGCCTCCTACACCTCCAACGGTGAAGTGGTCGAGAACTCCATCCATCCCCAGCGGGACGGCTACCGCGTGGATTTCATGGTCAAGACTTCCGTTGACACCGCCATAACCATTCATATCAGCCCGGAACTGGATACCCAGCACCCGGTGCTTCCGTTTTCATCGGCCTATTCCAACGCCGAGACCCGGTGGAAAAGCTGGTTCGAGCGCGTACCGCCGGTGTCCAACCGGTTTGCGAAAACCTACGCCTATGCCTGGTGGGTCATGGCCAATAATCTGATCAGCCCCCAGGGCAAGGTGATCTACGAGGCCATGATGCCCTCCAAAATCACCTATGTGGGCCTGTGGCTGTGGGACAACGCCATGCACTCGCTGGCCTACCGCCACATCGACAGCGACATCGCCCGCAATCAGATCCGCGCCATGCTGGCTCACCAGCTGCCCAACGGCATGCTGCCTGACGCCATTTACGACGAGGGCGTGGTCGCCACTATCGACCACCCGATTTCTGCTGAAGTCACCAAACCTCCCATCCTGGCCTGGGCGGCCATGAAGCTTCACGAGACCGATCCGGACATCGAGTTCCTGAAGGAAATCTACATCCCGCTCATCCGGCTGAACGCCTGGTGGTTCACCATGAACGACGATGATGATGACGGCCTCATGCAGTACAACCACCCGTACTCCTCCGGCGCGGACGATTCGCCGCTCTGGGATTACGGCATGCCGGTTGAGTCCCCGGACCTCAACACTTACATCTGCATCCAGATGCAGGCCCTGGCGGAAATTGCCGAAGCCATCGGCCTGGACCAGGAAGCCACCATGTGGCGCAGGAGAGCCTCCGCGCTGGTGCGCCGGATGATCAAGGACTTCTGGGATGAGGATGCCGGTGTCTTCTGGGCCTACCACCAGGACGAGCACATCCCGGTGCTGACTCCCTTCAACCTCTTCCCGCTGTGGACCGGGCTGCTGCCTGAGAAAATAAACGAGCGCCTGATCGCCTGTCTTACCGACCCCAGACTCTTCTGGGGAGATTACGTCATCCCCACCGTCGCCTTCAACGACCCGCACTTTAGCCCCATCACCATGTGGCGCGGGCCGATCTGGACCAACATCAACTATTTCTTCATCGAAGCGCTCCGGAAGGTTGGCAAATGCGATCTGGCAAAAACCATCCGGGATAAAACGCTTGAGATGATGATGAAGCATGACGATATTTTTGAATTTTACAACCCGATTACCGGTGAGCCGCCGGAAACCGCTGCCCATATCTTCGGCTGGAGCTCGGCGGTGTTTATCGATCTGGCCATACAGGCCAGCCAGGAAGAGGGGGCTGATTAACCATGACTGTTCAGGCCGCTGATCGTGACGATGACCTGGATTGCCCGGAGAAGAACAACGCGCAGATCATCGACCGCTCCCTGATCATTGTTTCCAACCGGGCGCCGATGAGCCTGTCTCGGGATGAATCGGGCCAGATCACCTTCCAGCGCGGTTCCGGAGGTCTGGTCACAGCCCTGATGGGCCTGGTTCAGAACATCGACGCTTCATGGATAGCCGCGGCCGAGTCGGATGTGGAGCGGGAATGGCACTACGGTCGGGTCTCTCTGCTGGATGAGGAGCACACCATCCAGCTCCGCTTCATCCGCCCGGGAGAAGAGGAATACGACCGCTACTACAACCAGATTTCGAATCCATTGATCTGGTTCCTGCAGCATTCCATGTGGGATGTGGTCACCTCTCCCACCATCACCGCGGAGACCTGGGCCGCCTGGGAGCAGGGCTATGTTCCCGTCAACCGCCAGTTTGCCGAGGCCGTCGCTGAACAGATCAAACAGTCTCGCCAGCGCACGCTGGTCATGTTCCAGGATTACCACCTGTACCTGGCTCCCCGGGTCCTGCGGCAGATTCTGGGTCCGCAGCGCATGCAGAATCACATCCTGACACACTTCGTCCACATCCCCTGGCCCGGATCGGAGGACTGGGGCATCCTCCCGCCGGGGATGCGTCAGGCGATCCTGGAAGGCCTGTGCGCCAACGACGTGGTGGGCTTCCAGACCCGCGAGGATGCGCTCAACTTCATCCGGTCGGTGGAGTCGCACCTGCCGCGAAGCCATGTGAACTTTAGCCGCGGGCGGATCTGGTACCGCAATCACGCCACCTATGTCCGGGACTTCCCCATCTCCATCGATGTCGACGCCCTCAAGCAGCTGGCCCTGAGCGAGCGGGTGGCCAGCCACCGCCAGCAGCTCGAAGATTTCGTCCAGGGACGCCAGCTTATCGTGCGCATCGACCGCACAGAGCCCAGCAAGAACATCGCCCGCGGGTTCCAGGCCTATGAGAGCATGCTGGAGATGTACCCCGAGCACTGCGGCAGCGTGCAGTTTGTCGCCATACTGGTGCCCTCCCGCCTGAAGGTGGAGGAATACCAGTCCTACCTGGATGACCTCATGGCTGCCGCCGGCAGGGTGAACGCCCGCTTCGGCACCAGCGACTGGGAACCGGTCCGGGTGCTGCTGGGCGAGGACTACGATCGCGCCATTGCCGCGCTGCAGCTGTACGACGTGCTCCTGGTGAATGCCATCGCCGACGGGATGAACCTGGTGGCCAAGGAAGGCCCGGTGGTCAACCAGCGCGACGGCGTGCTGATCCTCTCCGAGCGCGCCGGAGCCAGGCAGCAGATGGAGCCCGGCGCGACCATCATCTCGCCCTGTGATGTATTTGGAACCGCCAACGCCCTGCATCAGGCGCTGATCATGCCAGCCGAAATTCGCCGCGAGCGCGCCCTTCGTCTTCGCAAGATCGTCGAGGAGGCCGATGTGAACGACTGGTTCTGCGAGCAGCTGTCCACCATTTCCCAGCTGTTCGGGTAAATAAGGGGGCACCATGACCAAACCAGCAACCGCCATCCTGCACTACAGTTCACCGCCCACCGTCGGGGGTGTGGAAGCCGCCATTTTGGCCCATGCCCGCGAGTTCGCTGCCGCGGGGTATCCGGTTACCGTGGTCAGCGGTCGGGGATCGCAGGACGGCCTTCCCGAAGGAGCCGGGTTTGATCCCATCCCGCTGATGCACTCCCAGCATCCGGAAATCCTGGCCGTCAGCCGGGAGCTGGAAAATGGGGTTGTCTCCACGGAGTTCGACCGCCTGGTCGCTGAGCTGGAACGCCAGCTGGAGCCGGTGCTGGCCCCTTTCGACGCCGTCATCATGCACAACCTCTTCAGCAAGCATTTCAACCTGCCGCTCACGGCGGCGTTGAACAACCTGATCAGCCGGGGTGTGATTAAACGGCCCATCCAGTGGATTCATGACCTGTCCTGGACCAGCCAGCATTCGCTCGGACAGATGCATGAAGGGTATCCCTGGGACCTGTTGCGCACCATGCAGCCCCGGTCCATCTACATCACCATCTCCGAGGCGCGGCGCAACGAAATTGTGTCGCTGTTCGGCTGCTCTCCCTCCGCCATCAAGATCATCTATGACGGCGTCGCACCGGAGGATATCCTCGGCCTTTCCCCAACCGGCAGCAGGCTGATTCGTGACCTGGGCGTCTGGTCCGCTGACCTGGTGCTGCTCATGCCTGTCCGCGTGACCCAGGCCAAGAACATCGAGTACGCCATCCGGCTGGCGGCCGCCCTGAAGGAAGCCGACATCCAGCCCAGGATCATCCTCACCGGCCCGCCTGACCCGCACGACCCCGAAGTCTGGCAGTACTACCAGAGCCTGCTGGACCTGCGCCGCCAGCTGGGAGTCGAGCAGGAGTTCCGCTTCGTGTACGAGATGGGCGGCCCGGACAGCCCGATGATCATCGGCCAGGACCTGGTCGGTGAGCTGTACCGCGTGGCCGATTTCCTGTTCATGCCCAGCCATCGCGAGGGATTCGGCATGCCGGTCATCGAGGCCGGGCTGGTGGGCATCCCTGTCCTGTCAACGCCGGTTCCTGCGGCGGTAGAAATCGGCGGGAAGGATGTGCTTATCTTCTCCACCAACAACACGCCCGAATCTCTGGCCGACCAGATCCTGATCTGGATCGAGGAGAACCCCACCGTTCAGATGCGGCGCAGGGTCCGCCTTGGTTTCCTCTGGGAGTCCATTTTCCGCAGAGAAATACTTCCGCTTATCACCGGGGAGAGGTAAATGGGCGCTGGCCTGAGTGCCGTGGAGCAGGCGATCTTCTCCGCGGACCGGCTGGGGTTGTTTCTGGATTACGACGGAACCCTGGCCGAATTCGCCCCCAATCCGGACGTCGTCCTGCCCGACCCGCAGGTGATTGAGTGCGTTGCACGGCTGGCCTCCCTCCCGGCCATGAAGGTTACGGTCCTCTCCGGCCGCCGGCTGGACCACATCGAGCGGCTGGTACCTCTGCCCGGTGTCTGGCTGGCCGGTTCCTACGGGCTGGAGAACCGCCTTCCCGACGGCTCTCGCCTGCATCGCCTTCCAATCGACTCCATTCGCCCGATGGTGGAAGCACTGAAACCACGTGTCCAGGCCCTGCTTGCTGGCCGCGAAGGTTTCTATCTGGAGGATAAAGGCTGGTCTCTGGCCGTCCACGCCCGCTTCGCCAGGGCTGATGAGGCGGACAGCGTGCTGCCCGCCGTACGGGCGTTGTTCTATTCCGCAGCCGGTGATGATCTGCGCATCCTGGACAGCCACCGGTTCATCGAGATCGCTCCCTCACTGGGCGACAAAGGCCATTCCGTTGAGTGGCTGGTTGAGCAGCAGGAGCTGGAAGGCTTCCCGCTGCTCTACATCGGCGACGATGACAAGGATGAAGAAGCGTTCAGGGTCATCAACGCCCGCGGCGGCAGGGCGATACTCGTTGCCCCTCAGGAGCGGCCAACCGCGGCGCACGCTCGCCTGGCGGATCCGCGTCAAGTGCTGGCCTGGCTGGACCGGCTGTACCGGGCTTTTCGCGACCGTTCACACCGAGCAGCCTGGTAAATTGCTGCAGGCTTGCCTCACTCCTCAGCGTCCGTGTCGCGGTCCTTGAGCAGCTGCGAGGCGAAGGATTCGTTCAGGCTTTGATCGTAGATCTTCCCCTGATACTGCACCAGCTTCTGCCTGACGCCGTCGAGCGATTTGCGCTCTATCACCAGCAGGATGGCCGATGAGTTGACCGGCATGCCTTCCTTCAACCCTTCCAGCGTCTGCGGGTTGAAGCCAAGATTATTGCCTGATGAGGTCACCCCTCCGGTCACTCCCCCGGCGGCGCCCCCGACCACCGCTCCGGCAGGCCCGCCGGCCAGCAGCCCGACAACTGCGCCAAGCAGCGTGCCAAACACCGTCCCGCCGCCGGTTCCCAGCTGGCCGGGATCCTGCACCAATACTTCACCCTGGTTCTTTTTCACCAGGATCGCCGCCCGCCGGATATCCTCCGGCGCATCCTTCAGTTCCGCCTGCAGCTCGCGGTATACCTCCGCGGCGCGCTGTTCTTCCGGATAGACCGCCACCACCATTTCCAAAGGGTCGACCATTCCCGCTGCTCCATTCTTTCTAGTAAGGTATAGCCAGCTTACCCACGCTGAAGGCATCCCGCAATGCGGACTTTCCCTATGCGCAGATTGTGAAGGCTCTCACTCACCTCCAGTCTTGATATAATCCCAGTAGAAAAGAGGTGGGCATGCAAATTCTGAATCCCGAACAACAGCAGCTCCTGATCGACGAACGCAGCTTTCTGAACAACCTGCGTGTCCGTCTGGTCTCATTTGATGCCAGTGAGGAAGATCAGGAAACCCTGGCGAAATCCATCGAACAGCTGGACGACCTGTTCCTGCTGGTCATCGTCGGCGAGTTCAACGCCGGTAAAAGCGCTTTCATCAACGCCCTGCTGGGCCAGCAGATCCTGAAGGAAGGCGTCACCCCCACGACCACCCAGATCAACGTGATTCGCCACGGGGATGCGCATTACCGTGAGCTGATGCCGGCCAACCAGCTGCTGCTGCACTATCCCTCCGATTTGCTGCGCGAAATCAGCATCGTCGATACCCCGGGCACGAATGCGGTCATCCGGGAGCACGAAATTATCACCGAGAAGTTCGTCCCCCGCTCCGACCTGGTCATCTTCCTCACCTCGGTTGACCGCCCGTTCACCGAGAGCGAGCGGAAGTTCCTGGAAAAAATCCGCGACTGGGGTAAAAAGATCGTCATCGTCATCAACAAGATCGACATCGTGCAGAACGAGGACGACCTGCAGCAGGTGGTCGAATTCGTTCGTGAAAACAGCCGGGAGCTGATCGGCTCCGCGCCGGAGATCTTCCCGGTCAGTTCACGTCTGGCGCTGCGAGCCAAGAACGGCGAACCCCATCTCTGGCAGGCCAGCCGCTTTGAGCCGCTGGAGCAATATATTCAGGACACGCTGGATGAAAGCAGCCGCCTGCGGCTCAAGTTCATGAATCCGCTCGGCGTGGCGCGCAACCTGGTAACCCGTTACCAGGGCATTATCAACGCCCGGGCAGAGGTTCTCAAGGACGACCTGGAGATGATCAACAACGTCGAGCGCCAGCTGGACCTGTACCAGGAAGATATGACCCGCGATTTCGACTACCGCATGGCGGACATCGAGAACATCCTCTACGAGATGGAGCAGCGCGGGGACGCTTTCTTCGACGAGACCTTCCGCCTGGCTCGCGTTTTCGATCTGCTGAACAAGGACCGCATTCAGAAGTCCTTTGCCCAGGAAGTGGTTCAGGACACCGCACAGCGCATCGAAGCCAAAGTGAACGAGCTAATCGACTGGCTGGTCGAGCAGGATTTGCGCCAGTGGAAAGCCGTAACCGACCACCTCTCGGAGCGCCGCAAAGAGTATCAGGCCCACCTGATCGGTGACCTGGGCGGCGGCAGCTTCAAATATGACCGCGAACGATTGCTCGAGAGCCTTGGCCGGCGCGCCTACCGTGTGGTGGACACCTACAACAAAGACCTGGAAGCCCAGAAAATCGCCGAGGACGCCAACAACGCAGTGGCGGCTTCGCTTGCGGTGGAGATCGGTGCGGTCGGACTGGGCACGCTGATCACCGCGCTGGCCTCCACGGCCGCAGCCGACGTCACCGGCATCCTTCTGGCCGGGAGTGTGGCAGCACTGGGCCTGGTGATCATCCCTGCCCGCCGGCGCAAGGGCAAGCAGGAGCTGTCCGAGAAAATCAGCCAGATGCGCACGCAGCTGGAGCAGTCCCTTCGCGCGCAGTTCAAGCACGAAATCGAGCGCAGCGTGCGCAACATCAACGACGCCATCTCGCCATACACCCGGTTCGTGCGCTCAGAGCGTGACAAGATCCAGGAATCAAAAGTTGAGTTCGATCAACTCGAAACCGAACTCAGCCAGCTGGCTCACCGGGCAGAATTACTCACTCAGTAGTTCTTTGGCCTTCTTGGCCTGCTTGCCGCGCTCTTCCGTGTCCAGAATGCGCTTGCGGATGCGGAAGCTTTTCGGCGTGACCTCCAGCAGTTCGTCTTCTGCCAGGTACTCGATGGCTTCGTCAAGGCTCATCACCCGCGGCGGAGTCAGCCGGACCTGAATATCCTGGTTGGACTGGCGCATGTTGGTTAGGTGCTTCTTGCGGCTGACGTTGACCGCAATATCCTCAGGCCGCATGGTTTCACCCACCACCATGCCTTCGTACACCTCAACGCCCGGCCCGATGAACAGCGTCCCGCGCTCCTCGGCGTTCTTCAGACCGTAATTGGTGGAAACTCCCGCCTCCCAGGCCACGATGGAGCTGGTGTTGCGCGACTGCAGCGGTCCGGCATGCGGCTGGTAGCCCTGGAAGATGGTGTTCATCGTTCCCATCCCTCGGGTAGCGGTGAGGAACTGGTAGCGGAACCCCAGCAAGCCGCGCGTGGGAACCAGGAAGGTCAAATGGACCGTATTGTCCGGGTTGTTGGTCATATCCAGCATCTTGCCCCGGCGTCCGCCCAGCATTTCCACCACGGTTCCGACCGTTTCTGAAGGTGTATCGATGTGCACCTCTTCAAACGGCTCCAGCAGCTCTCCGTTTTCTCCCCGGCGCATAATGGCCTCAGGTCGAGAAACCTGGAACTCGTATCCTTCCCGGCGCATGGTCTCAATCAGGACCGCCAGATGCAGCTCGCCGCGCCCGGAAACCACGAAATTTTCCGCGGATTCGGTCTCCTCGACGCGCAGTGCCACATTGTTGCGCAGCTCGGTGAACAGGCGCTCGCGCAGCTTGCGGGAGGTGCTCCATTTGCCCTCCCTTCCGGCAAACGGCGAGGTGTTCACACCAAAGGTCATGCGCACCGTCGGCTCTTCCACATAGATGGGGGGCAGCGCCACCGGGTTTTCCGGGTCCGCCAGTGTCTCGCCGATGGAGATGCCTTCCAGGCCAGCCAGGACGATGATGTCCCCGGCGAGGGCTTCTTCCACCTCCACCTTCTCCAGCCCCTGGTGCATGTACAGGTAGCGGGCCTTCTCCGGCACAACCTCGCCCGACAGCGTGATGCGGGCCAGCTGCTGCCCGGCGCGAATTCGCCCGGCGAAAATCCGCCCCAGCGCCGTAACGCCGCGGTACTCGTCGTACCCCAGATTGGTTACCAGCATCTGCAGCGGAGCATCCATATCCACCGACGGGGCGGGGATATGCTTCAGAATTGCGGCAAAGAGCGGCTGCAGGTCAGGTCCCAGCGCTTCGGTTGTCCCGGCCTGACCGGTCAGCCCGTTGCAGTAGATCACCGGGAAATCCGCCTGCTCTTCGCTGGCGCCCAGCTCGACAAACAGATCAAAGGTCAGATTCAGCGCCCGGTCCGGATCGGCATCGCGCCGGTCCATCTTGTTGATCACCACGATGGCGCGGTGGCCCATCTCCAGCGCCTTCTTCAGCACGAAGCGTGTCTGCGGCATGGGGCCTTCGGCGGCATCCACCAGCAGCAGCACCCCGTCGACCATGTTCAGGACGCGCTCCACCTCACCGCCAAAGTCGGCGTGTCCGGGTGTGTCCACGATGTTGATCTTGATCAGCTTCCCGGTATCAGGGTCTGGAATGGAAACCGCCGTGTTCTTAGCTAGAATGGTGATGCCGCGCTCCCGCTCCAGGTCGTTGGAATCCAGCACCCGTTCCATCACTTGCTGGTTCTCGCGGAACACGCGCGCCTGGCGAAGCAGCCCGTCCACCAGAGTCGTTTTTCCATGGTCTACATGGGCAATAATCGCGATATTTCGCAGGTCTTCTCGTACAGTTAGCATACTTAGTTCACCAATCACACTCGAACCGGGCGAGTGCAAGCCCTTTAGAGTCAAGGACCCCGGCAGACTTCCATGCCGAGGTCACCACATCGACGCGTGATTTTATCACTTTTCAGGCCTGGTGTTAATAGGCCGTCAGGAATTAGTGCTGGATTCCCCTGCGCATCAACAGCAAATACAGCCCGAAGATGATCAGGCCAATGGAGCCGGTGTTGGCGACAAAGTTCGCCGCATTGGCCGGGTTCCCGCCGATGTACAGGCCCCATCCAACCACAGCAAGTACGCCGCCGGGGATGAGCGGCCACCAGATGAACTTCTCGGTCAGCATGCGAGCAAAGAGCACAATCAGGCCCCAGCCGATGGCGAAAATCACCAGCATCACGCCGGTCTGCGCCAGGCTGTTAATGTCCTGCGTGTCCTTCCAGGCAATAAAGATGCCCGGCCCGATGGTGACCAGCAGGCTGCCGGGGATCAGCAGACCGAACACCCGCTCCTGCATGCCCCAGATCAGAAAGATAACGCCCAGGCTGGTCAGGATATACAGCCCCAGGTCGACTGGCCGGGCAGGCGTGTACACCAGGCACAGGCCGATCGCGGCGATGATCCCCCCGACCAGGAACGCCCACCAGGTCTTCTGGTTCTGCGCTGCCGAGCGGATGAAGATCAGCCACCAGCCCGGAGCAAACACCACCGTCCCCCAGCCGATGCGGTGCTGCAGGTCCATCTCCACCCAGGAGCCAAGCCCCACCAGCAGAGCAATCCCCGCCGCCAGAGTCAGGCTGCCGGCAATCCAGTATCCAAACTGGTTCTTCCTGCGGGACTCCTGCAGTAGCAGGATGCCTGCCACCGGCGCGACTGCCAGCGGCAGCCAGCCGGTATCCAGGTACTGGTCAAGCAGGACGACCAGCCCAATGGCTATGAAAACAATACCAATCAGGTAGACGAAACGGTTCATTTGGCCCGTTCGCTCCTGCAAGATGCGTACAAAACCCATTCACCCTCACAAAGCAGCATCGGACTTGACTGGATCATACCCGTTTCTTCGCAGGCAGGGATGTGCCTACAGTCATATTCCGGTCCTATGAGCAGGCAGGTTTTTAGCAGGCTAGATGAGGCCCAGCTCTTTGGCTTTGAAAACCGCCTGCATACGGTCTTTGACCTCCAGCTTGGCCAGAATACTGGTCAGGTGGTTCTTGACCGTACCTTCTGCAATCACCAGCTGATCGGCGATCGACTTGTTGCTGGCCCCCTGCGCCACCAGCCGCAGCACCTCCAGCTCCCGGGCTGAAAGCATCTCGGTCAGCTGGTTGTTACGCACCGGGTTGGGACGCGAGACGCGTGCAAACTCGGCCATCACCTTGGCCGTGATCGATGGCAGCAGGAAATACTCACCGCGCGCGGCCGCGCGTACCGCCTCGACCAGCTTTTCGGAGGAAACGTCCTTCAACAGATAACCCACCGCCCCGGCCCGCAGCCCGTCAAACACATATTCGTCATCGTCGAATGTGGTCAGTACGATTACTTTGGACTCGGGCCACATATCCTTGATGCGCCGCGTCGCCGAAACGCCGTCCAGCACCGGCATGCGCAGGTCCATCAGCACCACATCCGGCCGGTGCTTGGTGACCATCTTCAGCGCTTCCTCGCCGTTGGCAGCCTCCCCCACCACTTCAAAATCCGGCTGGACCAACAGCAGCGTGTGCAGGCCTTCGCGAAACAGCGCCTGATCGTCAACGATGAGGATGCGGATCTTCTTCATCAAGCTGGCACCACCATTTCGATCTTGAATCCATTCCCGGGTGAAGTTTCGATGTTGAGGTCGCCGCCCAGCAGGTTGACCCGCTCTTCGATGCCGAGCAGCCCAAACCCGCCGTCCATTTTACTCGCTCCCACGCCGTCGTCACAGAGCATGAGCCGCACTTTGTTGGGGTCCCGGTAATCCAGCGTCACCATGAAGTTCGTGGCTTTCGCATGCTTGCAGGCGTTGTTCACCCCTTCCTGGACGGCGCGGTACAGCGTCAGATGCGCCAGCGGACTTAGCTCCCGCGGAACGCCAAGTTGGATGAACTCAGTCTTGACGCCCACCACTTCCAGCGACTGCAGGGCGTGTGGTATTTGCTCCTCCAGGGGTTTGCCTTCATCCGGATCATCGCGCAGTGCGGCGACAGACCGGCGCACATCCAGCAGTGCTTCCTGGGTCTGATTCTGCGCTTTCTCGTACAGCTCGGCCGCCTTGGCCATGTCCCGCTCCATGATCGCCCGCCCTGCCTGGATCTGCATGAAGATGGTGGTCAGATGATGGCCCAGCCCGTCGTGGATTTCCCGGGCCAGTCGGTTGCGCTCCTTGCTGATGGCCAGCTCTTCGACCTTGGAGACGTACTCGCGCAGGCGCTGGTTCGCCTCGCGGAGTTCCTTGTACAGCCGCTCCGCCTCGCCGCGCGCCTTTTCCTCCCCGACTGCCATCTGGGTAAACACCACGATGAAAACCAGGCCGGCGATGAAGATCAGGAACCCGTCCTGCACGACCGTCCAGGACCTGGAGAACAGGTACACCGCCCCGATATAGGTCAGGATGATGAGCAGATTGGTGACGTACGTCCAGCGCTGCGGCAGAAGCACGACCGCATGCCCGGCCAGCGGCAGCAGCACCATGGCGTTCAGCCCGGTCCCTTCGCCCAGATAGATGATCGTCCCTCCCAACGCCAGCTGGATGAAGAAATAGGCCAGGCTGGCAGGCAGCCAGTCCAGCCGGGCGACCAGTCCGTAGCCGTAAATGCCCAGCGTTAGGTAGGTCATCCCCAGCCCGATCATCAGGGCCAGTTCGAGCGATGTGATTTCCCGAATGTTGGAAAAAATGGAGAGGTAAGAAGCCAGCACCACCACGGCGAAGGCCAGGTCCGTGCCCCCGCCCGTCCGGATGATGGAGCCAGAAGACCGGTTCATACCTGAATTATATCAAACCGGTGACCTCGCTGAGGGCCAGCTCCCAGAGGGGAAAGGTCATACCTATCCCGACCCTATTACAGACCTCTTCTTATGCCATAATTGGCTATACGCATTATTGCCTTCAGCTGTCTATCCGCGCATCCTTTTTGCTCACAGGAGCCCGCAGATGCGGCCACCGGCCTGTCCGGCGGCCCTGGGGGAACAGGCTTCTTTACTGCTGCCGCCGCCAGATCATGACCCCGGCCGGAACCCGTTTCAGCGGCAGTCCGCCAGCCTGCACTGTGACTTCCTCGCCGGTGAGAACATCCACCCACCGGGTGCCGTCCGCTATCCCTCCGACTGCTGCAGGCAGCTGCAGGCTGCTAACTTCCGCCCCGCGGCTGGCGACCACGATCAGCGCATCCTCCCGGCTTTCCCGCAGGTACGCCGCCACGTCCCCCTCCGCCAGCAGCCACTGGAAACCGCCCCGGCACAGCGCAGGTGCAGATTTGCGCAGTGCAATCATCCGCCGGTAGAACTCTCGCAGGCTGCTGTCCCACCGGGCCGGGTCCCAGACCATGGTGTCCCGGTTGTGATGCTCGTCCCCCTGCATGCCAATCTCATCCCCGTAGTACACACTGGGCACGCCCGGATAGGTGAACAGCAGCCCGATCGCCAGGCGCAGGTGATCCCGGTTTCCGCCCAGCCTGGTCCAGATCCGTGCCGTGTCGTGGCTGCCCAGCAGGTTGAACTGCATGCGCGCCGCCTGCCAGGGAATGGTCGCCCGGAAGGCGTCCAGCGTGCGGACGAACTCCTTCGTTGAGATCGGTCCCACGGTCACCGGTTCACGTGACCCTCCCTTCGCCCAGACCCTGTCCGGGCTCAGCCACCGCCAGAGGGGTATGGTGAACCCGGAATAGTTCATCGCCCCATCCAGGAAATCTCCCTGCAGCTGGCTGGAGGCATCGAAAAAGTTCTCACCCAGCAGGTAAGCATCCGGGCGGGTTCCCTTCACCGCCTGGCGGATTCCGCTGCCGACCTCCAGGTTCAGGTCCACCTCTCCCTGCCTGGCCAGCATATTGGCGACATCGATGCGCCAGCCGTCGATCGAGTAAGGTGGCTTCAGCCAGTACCGGAAGGCAGCGTTCTCGCCCTGGTACATCACCTCCCTCAGGCGCCGGCTGCGGTAATTGAGCTTGGGCAGGGTCGGCACGCCCAGCCAGGATTCATACTCCCCCGTTTCGTGGTTGATGGTGAAGAAATCCGCCGTCTCCGCTTCCGGGTTGTTCAGCGCTGCCTGAAACCAGGGATGCGCCACACCGCAGTGATTGGGCACGATGTCCAGTATCAGCCGCATACCGCGCCGGAAAGTGGCTTCCCGCAGATGGACCAGCGCCTGGTTCCCGCCCAGGTGCGGGTCCACCTGGAAGTAATCCGTCACGTCGTAACGGTGGTTGCTGTATGCGCTGAAAATGGGGTTCAGGTACAGCGCACTGGCGCCCAGGTCTTCGATGTAATCCAGCTTCTGCGCAATTCCGGCCAGGTCTCCGCCGTAGTAGGTCAGCTGGTCCTCCATCTTTACGGTCCTGGCCACTTCCCCCCAATTACCCGCGCGCGAGCGGACACCCCGGTACTCATATTCCCCGTCGCGCACGTTGTTGGCCGGATCCCCATCACAGAACCGGTCAGGAAATATCTGGTAAAACACCGCGCTTTCAAGCCACTCCGGTATATCCCACCCGGCCACCAGCTTGAAGTCCTCGGCGTCGGTCGGATTGTGCCGGTGCAGCCCGGAGGCGTTCAGCCAGCGCATCCCGTCCGCGGTTATGATCAGGAAGCGGTAGTGGGTCACCCGGTTGAGAATCGTGATATCCACACTCCACCATCGCGCCGCCGGCGTGGTTTCAACCGCCTGTAAAGTCCGGAACTCCCCCTCGCCGTCCGGGGCGGTGCGCAGCAGCACGCGCTCGACGGGCGCATCCGGCCCGGTGCGAACCCGCAGGGTCACCCGATCACCAACAAATATGGCGCCGTCTCCGGGAGTCAGGACGTACAGTTCGGACCCATCGTGGTGGATCGAAGCTTCATACATTGAGAGCCGTGTATCCATAAGCCCTGATTATACCGGTATGCGCGAAAACCCCGAGAGATCTTCGATCCAGTTCGCTTATATCGCGACCGAACACTTGCCAGAAGCTCCAGCAGGCAGCTTTGATCTATAATGGACCTGCACACCCTTCTTCAGACATTCAACAACCAGAGGAGATCCCGTGGCCCAATACGTTGCCGCCATAGACCAGGGTACCACCAGCACCCGCTGCATTATCTTTGACCGGCTCGGGAATGTCGTGGGCAGCGATCAGCGGGAACACCGGCAGATCCTGCCGCAGCCCGGCTGGGTGGAGCATGCCCCCCTCGAGCTGTGGGAACGAACGCAGGAGGTGCTGCTCCGCGCCTGCGAAAAATCCGACCTCTCCGCCGGGGATCTGGCCGCCATCGGCATCACCAACCAGCGCGAGACCACCATCGTCTGGGACCGCGAGACCGGCCGGCCGCTCTACAACGCTATCGTCTGGCAGGACACGCGCACCGACCAGATCTGCGCCCGCCTGGCAGCCGGGGGCGGTCAGGATCGCTTCCGCCAGCAGACCGGCCTGCCGCTGGCAACCTACTTCTCCGGCCCCAAGATCAAATGGATTTTTGATAACGTCCCCGGCGTTCGCGAGGCCGCCGGGCGGGGCCAGGCGCTGTTTGGCACGGTCGATTCCTGGCTGGTGTGGAACCTGACCGGAGGTCCGCGCGGCGGCATTCACGTCACTGACGTGACCAATGCCTCCCGCACGCTGCTGATGAACCTGTCCACACTGGACTGGGACCCCGATCTGCTCTCCGCGCTGGAGATTCCTGCTGAAATGCTGCCAAAGATCTGCCCGTCTTCCGCCCCGCTGGGCTACACCACTCAGGTGGTTCCTGGCGTGCCCATCGCCGGCATCCTCGGCGACCAGCAGGCCGCCCTGTTCGGCCAGGCTTGCTTCTCGCCGGGCGAAGCGAAAAACACCTACGGCACGGGCTGCTTCCTGCTGCTCAATACGGGAAACCAGCCGGTCCACAGCGCAGCCGGCCTGCTTACCACCGTCGGCTACCAGCTCGGCAGCCTGCCGGCCGTCTACTGCCTGGAAGGTTCCATCGCCATTGCCGGCGCGCTGGTCCAGTGGCTGCGCGACAACCTGAAGCTGATCTCCTCCTCCGGCGACATCGAGCCGCTGGCTCGCACGGTTGAGGACAACGGCGGCGCCTATATCGTCCCGGCTTTTTCCGGTCTCTTTGCCCCATACTGGCGCAGCGATGCTCGAGGCGTGGTGACCGGTCTGACCCGCTTCATCAACCGAGGTCATCTTGCCCGCGCGGTGCTGGAAGCCACCGCCTACCAGACCGCTGACGTGGTCAAGGCAATGGAGGTCGACTCCGGTGTACCGCTGTCCACCCTGAAGGTGGACGGCGGCATGGTCAAGAACGACCTGCTGATGCAGTTCCAGGCGGATATTCTCAACGTGCCCGTTGTGCGCCCGCGCATGACCGAAACCACCGCCCTGGGCGCGGCCTACGCTGCCGGCCTGGCGGTCGGGTACTGGTCCGGCATGGAAGAACTGCGCGCCAACTGGGCCGCGGACCGCACCTGGCAGCCTGCCATGGACGAGGAGGTCCGCCGGAATCTGTACGCCGGCTGGAGAAAGGCAGTGGAGCGCACCTTCAACTGGGTCGAGAGCTGACCAGGGCATGACACCGGCTGGTTAAGCCAGTCAAGGCGTCCTCTTCCCTTGACGCCCCCGCCCATCCTGATAAAATAAAGAGCCTCTTGAGCGAGGTATCAAACCCCGGCATCAGCCGATATTTCACAATAGAGCGAAGGTAACCTGAGAAGGTGAGAGGCGCTCGAGGATGGTAACAATGGAACGTCATGAACTGAAAGCCGAGCTTCGTACTGTGATTGGCAAACAGGTGAACGCTCTGCGCCGCCAGGGCAAACTGCCCGGCGTCATTTACGGCTTTAATGTCAAGCCGACCCCCATCGTCATGGACCTGCGTGAAGCCAGCAACCTGCTGAACAAGCTCCCCAGCTCCGCCCTGGTCACCGTCATCGTGGACGGCAAGGAGCACAACGCGCTGGTGCGTGAAAAGCAGATCGATTACATTCGCGGAACCCTGAGGCACGTCGATTTTCAGGTGGTCTCCCTGCGGAAGAAAATCCGCTCGCAGGTGCCGATCGAGCACACCGGTACCGCCCCCGCGGTCAAGGAGTTCGAAGGCATCCTGGTCAGCAACATGTCCCAGGTCGAGGTCGAGGCCCTGCCTCAGGACCTGCCGGACCGCTTCCTGGTGGATGTCTCCGTCCTGACCGAGATTGGTTCCGCGATCTACGTGCGTGACCTCGAAGCCCCGAAGGGCGTGGAAATCCTCACCGACCCGGACGAGGTGGTTTTCGTGATCACCGGCTCCGCCCCCGCCGTGGAGGAAGAGGAAGAAGCCGCCGAGGGTGTGGAAGAGCCCGAGGTCATCGAGCGCGGCAAGAAGGAAGAGGAAGTCGAGGACTAAATCCTCAACTGCAAGCCGAGGGTTTGAAAACAGCGGGTTTCGACTCGCTGTTTTTTTATATCAGTCCCAGTGTACTCAACAGGTTCAGTGTGATTCGGGCGGTGATGCCCCACAGCTTCTCCTGATCGTACAGCTCGTAGAACACCACCATGTGCGGCTCGTGCCCCGGTGGATGGTATTCCTGCTCGGTCCAGTGACCGCGCTCCGCCAGCCACAGGATCGGAATGGAGAAAATGCGCGTCACTTCCGCTTCCTGCGCCACCAGCGGGTACGGCCAGGGGATGCGGGCGACTACCGGTGTGATGCAGTAATCGCTCACAGTGACCACTTCCCCCATCCTGCCCAGCAGGCGCACATCTTCGGGCTTCAGCCCGATTTCTTCGTGCGCTTCACGCAGTGCGGTCCACTCGAGCGAGCGATCACCCGGCTCCGCCGCCCCGCCCGGGAAGGCGACCTGTCCCTTGTGATCCTGCAGCACCTCCGACCGGCGAGTATAGAGCAGGTGCCACTGCCCGTCAGCGGTGAACAGCGGCACCAGCACAGCCGCCGGGCGCAGGCTCCGGCGGTCCTCCTTGCAGAGCGGATGATTTTCGCCAGCATCCCGCAGTCTGCTGGCGATCCACTCCTCGCTGAGCAGTGGTGCCTCTTTCACCATGACACTGGTTCACCTTTCTCCGGCCGTGATATCTGTACCGGGTTCATTCAACACCGCGGCAGGATCAATCCAGAGATCCATCCAGCCAGTTCTCCGGCTCGGCAGCCTCTTCATCCTCAAGCCCGCCCCGGGGCGCCTCCTGATCTCCCAGGTCCATCACCTTACGGCCGAAGATCAGGTAGCCGGTGTGCGCCACCATGCGGTCCACCGGCCGCAGGCGCTCCGGATCGGTCTTGTAGTACCGCAGGCTGATCTCGCACACGTCCACAAAGGCGAACTGCTGCTCGTGCAGCGCATACAGCAGCTTGCGCACCTGATTGGTGGTCGGTAGGATGCAGCCGAAACAGCCGCCTGGCTTAAGCGCTTCACGCGCCTGCGCCATGTAATCGTTGGGATTGGGCAGATCCAGGAACAGCGCGTCCACATCGCGCTCATCGAAGCCCTGCTCGATGTTCCGGAGCTTGAACTCGACCCGGTCGGTCAGCCCGATCCTGCCCAGGTTGTTCTGAGCCAGGTTGTACATATCCTCGCGGGCTTCATACGTGTACACCCGGCCGCTGTCTCCCACCAGGTAGGCCAGCACCGAGGTCAGCGCGCCGGAGCCTGTCCCCGCCTCGATCACCCGCACGCCCGGACCGATGCCCAGCATCATGATGATGTACCCGATGTCCTTCGCGTACAGGATCTGAGTCGCTCGCGGCAGGTCACGGATGATGTCTCCGATGGTCGGCTGCAGCACGAAGAATGGATTGCCCTGGTGGCTGGATATCCGGCTGCCCCAGGGCTTTCCGATCAGATCATCATGCCGGACCAGCCCCCGGTGGGTATGCAGTTCACCTCCCGCTTTGATGCGCACCAGGTGGTTCTTGTGCGTCAGCCCGATCAGCTGCGCCAGATCCCCTTCCTGAACGTGCGTTCCCTGAACATTCCACTCCACAAAGACTCTCCGGTTACGGCTGCAGATGGCGGCAGAAGAAGTCGGTGATGCGGTTATAGGCAGCGACCCTGTTCTCAAATTTGATCACGTCGTGGCCTTCGTTTTCGAACATCAAATACTCGACATCCTTGCCCTGGCCGCGCAGGTACTCCACCAGATCCCGCGAGTCCTGTTCGACCACCCGGGGATCATTCTTCCCCTGGATCACCAGCAGCGGGGCCTGGATGTTGTCGATATGCGTTTTCGGCGAGCGGTCGATCAGCAGCTCGCGGTCCTTCTCCGGATCACCGACAGCGATGCGCATGTAAGGCTTCCAGGACTCGGGGATGCGCTCCATGAAGCTGAACAGGTCGAACGGGCCGAACATGTCCACCGCCGCCTTCCACAGTTCGGGATGCCGGGCAGCCAGCGTCAGCGTCATGTAGCCGCCGTAGGAGCGCCCCACTACACCCGCGCGGCTGGTGTCCACCCGCGGGTCTTCGGCCAGCTTTCGCATGGCTTCCACGTGGTCCAGGCGGTCATTGCCGCCCCAGTCCTTGTCGACCATCTTGGTGTAGTTCAGGCCGTAGCCGGTGCTTCCGCGCACGTTGGGAACGAACACGGCAAAACCGTTAAGCGTCAGGAATTGGATCAGCGGCATGGAGAACCAGGCGAAATCCGGCCGTTCCTGGCCCTGCGGCCCGCCGTGAACGTAGTACACCAGCGGCCGCGGCCCGTTGAAAACCAGTTCCGGTGCAGGCAGGTACAGACGGGCGGAAATGCGAGTCCCGTCGAATGAAATGAAGGAGGCATCTTCTCCAGGCGACAGGTGCTTCGCAGAGATGCCCAGCACCTTTTCCTGAGTATGCTGCGCCAGCCGGTCGCGCTGTTCGCCTTCCAGCGTATAGAGCTGTGTGGGTGAAGTCGCGGTGGAGAACGCCAGCGCGAACCGGTCACCATCCGGGTCGTAGGTGCAGGACTCAAGATAGCCATTCGCCAGCTTGCCCTCGCCCGCCAGCACATGCCGGACCCGCATCTGGCAGCTTTCCGCGTCGAATTCAGTCTCGTACAGCCAGGAAACACCGTCGATGTTGTACTCCACCGTGTACCGGTTCCCGGTCAGGTGAGTTAAATGGACCAGCTCCCCGCTTCCCGTGTGCTTCAGCCCCAGGATATTCACCCGGTCAATCTGCTGCGGCGCATCCAGCCGGATATAACCCAGGCTGTAGGTGTCCTCAAAGATGGAGGTGGTCACCAGCACAGCTTTCTCATCAGGAGTGTACAGGGCGGTGCCGAACCCGGTGAGGGGAACCTCTTCCCCCTCGTTCCGGTCGCTGAGCGGCTGGCCGTAGATCAGGTCCAGTTCCGGCTCTCCCTTGCGCCACTGCGAGAGTACCACATCGCCAACTGTGTAACCTTCCAGCAGCAGCGCCCGGCTGTGGTCCTTCGCTGCACCGGATACGAAATAACCCCAGGGACTGGTGGCCATTTCGACCAGCTCACCGGTGGCCAGGTTGCCCTGGAAGGTGATCATCGCTTCGGCTTCAGTGGACTCCGCGAAGAAATACACCATCTGCTGGTCGCGGTCGTATTCGGTCAGGTGAACCCGGAGTTTGGCCAGCTTTTCACCGAACGCCGGCACCGGATAGCCGCCGTCGATAGGGATAAGCATGGGCTGGTACCGCTCGTTGCCGTCATGGTCCATCATGACCAGAATCTGGTTGGACTTCGGCAGCACCACAAACAGCGGCCCGTTCATCAGGTGAGGGTTCTGCAGGGCGATGTCAGGCGGCAGCAGCGGATCCGGCACAGAGCCGCCCGGCCGCATCGAATACAGGCTCAGCCGCCCGCTCATGTTCGAGACAAAGAACAGCCGGTCCCCCACCACCTGCGGAGACAGGAACAGACGCGCAGATAACAGCGATTCAATTCTGGCCATGGATTCCTCTCTTGCTTATTTTTCGACCTGAATCAGGCTTAACCAGTACCCGACCCCCAGCACAACCAGGCTGCCGATCACCGCGGCGCCGACATGCAGTCGACCGACCTGCAGGAAGGTGATCCCCAGGCGCGTTCCGACGAAATGACCGATGAAGAACCCCGCGGTACTCAGCAGCAGGTAAAGCAGCAGCCGGCCCAGCGACCCGCCCCGCCAGAGGTGGAACAGGCTGCCAATCATGGCCGCGACCATCACACCCAGGAGAAGATTCGGTAGTGTCATCGCGACGCTCTCCTTTTTTCTCATTGTAACTCAGGTTGAGAGGATCAGCCCGCTGCCAAGCACCCTTTCGTCCTGATAGAACACTGCCAGCTGCCCGGGGGTAATATCCCTCAGCGGGTGACGCGTCTCCACCCTTGCCGGCTCACCCTCCTGCTCCGGGGGAAACAGCACGGCCTCAGCCAGCGGGGCCTTGTAGCGGATTTTGACCTGCAACTCCATCGGTTCAAGGAGCGGCTTCGCAGCGATCCAGTTCATCGGACCCGCCATGAAGCACCGGCTGCCCAGGTCCTCTTCATACCCGACAATCAGCTCGTTGGTGACAGCCTTCTTCTGGATCACGTACAGCGGCCGGCTGGCGGTCACGCCCAGCCCCTTGCGCTGCCCGATGGTGTAATTAGCCAGACCCTGGTGCTCGCCGAGCACCTCTCCCTGCACGCTGCGGATCAGGCCCGGGTGGTGCGTTTCCGGGGCATGGCGCCGCAAGAAATCCCGGTAATCCTGGCCGGCCAGGAAGCACA